>OCVR010000722.1_pt1 | contig 27383 bp, 25 predicted proteins | sample 1539091 | NCBI WGS metagenome assembly OCVR01 (sample SAMEA3355530, study PRJEB22509) | marine metagenome | biome: marine; feature: coastal ocean; material: water | place: USA | collected 2010-08-07 | depth 16 m | reverse complement strand
GTGTCCAAAGTGAACACCAGCATCCAATAATTCTTTAACGTCAGTCTTTGCCATAGTTTATCTTTTTGAGAATTGGAATTTCTTTCTAGCTTTCTTTTGACCAAATTTCTTTCTTTCAACCATTCTAGGATCTCTGGTCATTAATCCTTCAGATTTTAAAGCAGGCTTAAATTCGTTGTTGAATTCAACTAAAGCTCTTGAAATAGCTAGTCTTATCGCCTCTGCTTGTCCGTTTACTCCACCACCTTTGACAGTTACTAAAAGATCAAATTTATCTTTAGTTTCGGTAAGATTAAAAGGTTGCTGGATTTTATATTGTAAAATTGCAGTATCAAAAAAATCAGAAAATGATTTTTTGTTTACTGTAATATTTCCTTTTCCCTCAGACATGAAAACTCTGGCAACAGATTTTTTTCTTCTTCCTATTTTATGAATTACTTCCATTATATTTTACTGTTAACGTCAATTAATTTTGGTTTTTGTGCTTCGTGGTCATGTTTTGAACCAGGAAAAACTTTTAGATTCCTGTATAGTTCGGCACCTAACTTGTTTTTTGGAAGCATTCCTTTAACTGCTTTCTCAACAAGTTTAATATTATTTTTCTTGTGGAGCTTATCGGCAGTTATGATTCTTTGTCCTCCAGGGTATCCTGTATGACTTATATATTGCTTTTGATCCCACTTATCACCAGATAATTCAACCTTTTCAGCATTTATGACAATTACATTGTCACCACAATCTACATGAGGTGTAAAATTAGTCTTGTGTTTTCCTCTTAGAAGCGTTGCTACGATTGATGCAGTTCTACCAAGAGGTAGTTCAGCAGCATCAATAAGAACCCACTCTTTATTAACTGTCTTACTATTAGCTGAAATAGTTTTATAACTTGTTTTAGTCATTTAGATTAAATCTAGGCGTGCAAATGTACAATTATAAAAATTTTTAAAAAAACTTTTTTTTAATTAATGTGCTTCTAGCCAGTTTTTTCCAAATTCTAAGTCAATTCTTAACGGGACATCTAGCTTAACTGCTGATTCCATTGTGTTTTTAACAATTTTTTTAACTAGTTCTTTTTCTGAATTATGAACATCAAAAACAAGCTCATCATGAACTTGAAGCAACATTTTTGATTTTAAGGACTGTTTTTTGAATTCATCATGGATTCTAATCATCGCTATCTTAATTATATCCGCTGCACTTCCTTGAATAGGAGCATTTATTGCATTTCGTTCAGCGCCACTTCTTAACATACCATTTTGAGAATTAATATTTTGAAGATATCTTCTTCTTCCCATTATAGTTTCAACATACCCCTTATTTCTAGCATAATCAATTTGACTAGACATATATGTTTTTAATCCAGGGTAATTTTCAAAATAATTATCAATCATTAATTTAGACTCTGCTCTAGTGAGATTTGTTTGTTGACTAAGCCCAAAAGCAGATACACCATAAATAATCCCAAAATTAACAGTCTTAGCATTTCCCCTTTGTTCTCTAGTAACATCATCTGGGTTTATATTATAAATTTTTGACGCAGTCATGGTGTGTATATCCTGATTTTTAATAAATGCGTCAATCATATTCTCATCTTTACTAATTGATGCTATAACTCTCAATTCAATTTGTGAGTAATCTGCAGCCATAAGTTCAAACTCATTATTTCTAGGAATAAATGCTTTTCTTATTTTTTGACCATTTTTTGTTCTTATTGGTATATTTTGAAGGTTAGGGTTATTACTGCTTAAACGACCAGTTGTAGTTACAGTTTGATTAAATCTAGTATGAATTTTATTTGTTTTATCACTTACTTCATTAGGTAGTGACCTAACATATGTATTTTGAAGTTTATCTAAAGATCTCCATTCCAGAATACTTCTAATAACCTCATGATTATCTGCTAAACTAGATAATACTTCTTCTGAAGTTGAATATTGACCTGTTTTAGTTTTTTTAGGCTTAGATACAAGTTTAAGTTTATCAAATAAAATATTCCCTAGCTGTTTGGGGGAATTAAGATTAAACTCCTCACCTGATTGATTAAAAATTTCTTTCTTTAAAGTATTAAGTTCCTTTTCAAACTCAATGTCTAGTTTGTTTAAATATGAACTATCTATAGAAATACCTTCCTTTTCCATATCTGATAAAACATTTATCATAGGGATTTCAATGTCATCAAAAATTTGTTTTACCCCATTTGATTCAAGTTCTTTATCAAAAATTTGTTTAAGCTGAAATGAAAGGTCAGCGTCTTCTGAAGCATAATTAGTTACCTCATCTACTGGGATATCTCTCATAGATTTTTGATTTTTCCCTTTTTTACCAATTAGTGATTCAATAGAAATTGGAGCATAGTTAAGATAAGATTCAGATAAAGTGTCTAGATTGTGTCTCATATCAGGATTTATTAGATAGTGAGCAACCATTGTATCATATAATGGTGCAGCTACATAAATATCATATTTATATAAAACTTTAATATCAAATTTAAGGTTATGACCAACTTTAATGATTTCTTTATCCTGGAAGAAGGGTTTTAAAATATTAAAATATTCTAATTGTGTAGCCTTATCTTTTTCAATTGGCAGATAAAAACCTTTATTGCTTTTCCAAGAAAATGAAATGCCAACAATTTCTGTTTCTAATGAATTTAGACCTTCCGTTTCTGTATCAAAAGCAACAATTTTTTGTTTAAGTAACTTTTTTGTAAAATATTTTAACTCTTCACTAGATTCAATCCTTTGGTAGAATGATTTAGTATTACTGAGATTTAATTTATTTTCATTTACTAAACTCTCTGTAAATAAATCACCTTGAATATATTCTTGTTTAGACTCATTTTCTTGTAATTTTTTAACACCAAAAAGTTTAAAAAAAGTTTCTTTTATTCTTCTGAATTCAAGTTCGTCAAAAATTTTCAAAACCCCCACTTCGTCTGGTTTTGATAATTCAAAATCATCAAGATTATAATTAATTGGAACATCAAGAATTATTCTAGCCAATTTTTTTGATAAAATACCAAGGTCTTTATTATTTGAAATTTTCTCTCCTAATTTTCCTGTAATTTCATGTGAATTTTCAAGTAAATTTTCAAGACTTCCATATTGTTTTAAAAATTTTTTAGCAGTCTTATCTCCAACACCGGGGAGCCCAGGTATATTATCAACAGCATCTCCCATCATTCCTAAATAATCAATTACTTGCTCAGGATCCTCAATTTCAAACCTGTCTTTAACCTCATCAACACCCCAAATTTCCATACTATTTCCCATTCTAGCAGGTTTACATAAAAAGACATTATCAGAGACTAATTGAGCAAAATCTTTATCTGGAGTTACCATAAATACTTTGAAATTATTATTTTCAGCATCTTTTGCAACCGTTCCTATAACATCATCTGCTTCATATCCTTCTTTCTCTAGAATTGGAATTTTCATAGCCGTAAGAATATCTTTAATGTATGGAATTGCAATAAGGATTGGCTCAGGAGTTTTATCTCTGTTACTTTTATACTCAGTAAACATTTCAGATCTAGTAATAGAACCTCCTTTGTCAAATGCAACAGCTAAATAATCAGGATTTTGAGTTCGAATGATTTCTAATAATGAATTCATAAACCCTAATATTGCTGATGTATCTGTTCCTTTTGAATTTATCCTAGGATTTTTTATGAATGCATAGTATCCCCTGTAAATTAAAGCGAATGCGTCAAGAAGAAAAAGCTTTTTAGAATCTCCCATTAAATTTTTATGAAAAATTTATTTCAATATACGAAGATATATATTCGGTATTTGAAATCCACCTATTTTGTACTTTAGCAAGATGGAAAAAGATCATATTCATTTTATGAGGAAAGCATTAGAAGAAGCAAAATATGCATTCTATAAAAATGAGGTGCCAGTTGGATGTGTAATAGTTAATGAAAATGAAATAATATCTAGATCGTCAAACATGGTCGAACTTCTAAATGATTCAACAGCTCATGCTGAATTAATAGCTATCACATCTGCACAGAACTCTATAAATAATAAAAATCTTGACGGCTGTATATTATACACTACGCTAGAACCCTGTTTAATGTGTCATGGAGCAATTTATTGGTCAAAAATCAATACAATTGTTTATGGTGCTTCAGATGAAAAGAGAGGGTTTTCTAGACATAATTTAGAAATAGATCGAAAAATAAATATAGTAAAAGGGGTAATGGAGGAAGAATCAAGAGAACTTTTAGAGAAATTTTTTAAAAAGATAAGAGGCTAATATTTTCCTGAATTTTCTTTCATTTTTTTTAAATTCTCATCGCTAAGGGTATAGTCTTTCAATTTTTTACCCTTCCATCTATGTGCTAAAAATAAAGGCATAAAAACAAATGTGCCAACAAGCACAGAAACTCCAATTATTATATCACCTAATCTATCATCAAGAAGTTCTTTTGAGAAAATTCCAAAAAACACTCCAATGAATACTAGATAGGATAATATTTTGACTAAAAGTTTCAAGCTAATTATTTTGAAAGATCCTTTAACTGTTCTTTAGTTAATTTTGAAGGGGCATCAATCATAAGATCTTTACCGCTATTGTTCTTTGGAAAAGCTATAAAGTCTCTTATTACATCTTTCCCTTGTAATACAGCAGCAAGTCTATCTAGACCAAAGGCAATACCACCATGAGGAGGAGCTCCATATTTAAGAGCTTCTATTAAAAATCCAAATTGATCTGTATACTCTTCTTTATCCATGCCAAGTAATTCGAATACCTTCATTTGAGTATCAAAACTATGTATTCTGATTGACCCTCCGCCTATTTCATTTCCATTTAGTACTAAGTCATATGCATTAGCTATAACCTTTCCAGGATTTGATTCTAGTTGATTAAGAAATTCCGGTTTTGGAGATGTAAAAGGATGATGCATTGAAAAAAATCTTTTTTCATCTTCATCCCATTCAAAAAGAGGAAAATCAGTTACCCAAAGTGGACACATTTTATTATTATCAATAAGATCAAACCTTTTAGCTAATTCAACTCTTAATGAACCCATTTGTTCTAGTGTATTCTTTTTATCACCCGACATGATAAATATTATATCTCCTGGCTTAGAGGATACTTTGTTTAAGATCTGTTTTAAATCTTTTTCACTAAAAAATTTATCAAAAGATGATTTGATTGTTAAATCAGTATTATGCTTGATCCATAAAAGTCCAGTTGCTCCAATTTGAGGTCTTTTAACCCAATCGGTTAAATTATCTATTTCCTTTCTTGTTGTTTCAGATTTATCCTCAACTATTATAGAGGCTGTGAAATCATTATTGTCAAAAATTTGAAATCCTTTGCCTTTCACCTCGTTAGATATTTCATTAATCTTCAATTCATATCTAAGATCTGGCTTATCAATTCCATAGTTTTCTATAGCTTCATTGTAAGTCATTCTCTCAAAGATAACATCGTTTTTATTTAAAAATTTTGAAAATAAATTTGACATTAAGCCTTCGAATTGTTTAAGTATATCTTCTTGATCAACAAAAGACATTTCACAATCTATTTGTGTAAACTCTGGTTGTCTATCTGCCCTTAAATCTTCATCTCTAAAACACTTAACAATTTGATAGTATTTATCAATACCTCCCACCATTAATAATTGCTTAAAAATCTGAGGTGATTGAGGTAGAGCATAATAATGATCTGGGTTAAGCCTACTAGGAACTATGAAATCTCTTGCACCTTCGGGTGTGGATTTAATTAAATAGGGAGTCTCAACATCAATAAAATTATTTTTAGAAAGGTAATTTCTCACTTCAAGTGATAGATGATGTCTAAAAATCAAGTTTTCTTTAACAGGTTCTCTTCTGATATCAAGATATCTATATTTCATTCTTAATTCCTCTCCACCATCTGATTCATTTTCAATTGTAAAGGGAGGGGTTAAAGATTTATTTAACACTTTAAGGCTTGAAACAAGAATTTCTATTTCACCAGTAGTAATTTTTTCATTAATACTTTTTCTTTCAATTACTTTGCCTTTGATTTCAATAACAAATTCTCTACCAAGATTTGAAGCCGCAGAAAAAACTTCCTCACTAGATCTATCTTTATCAAATACTAATTGCGTAATACCATATCTATCTCTTAAATCAATCCAAACAATAAAGCCTTTCTCTCGGATTTTATTAACCCACCCAGATAGTCTTACATCTTCATTTAAATTAGCTTTTGATAATTCGCCGCAATTATTAGTTCTGTTCATCTTATTAAAATGTAAATATAACTAGATATTTTTTAGTTTTATTCTTCCTAAATGTATTATGTAATACATAGAGGGAACGATTATCAATGTTAAGAAAGTTGCAAACGTAATTCCAAAAATTACTGTCCAAGCAAGTGGCCCCCAAAAGACAACATTATCACCACCTATATAAATATTTGCATTCCAATTAGCAAACAAAGAAAAGAAATCAATATTTAGACCTATTGCTAAAGGAATTAACCCAAATATTGTAGTGATTGCTGTCAGAAGAACAGGTTTAAGTCTTGCTTTACCAGCTGTTTTAATAAGACTTAATGCTGTGATTTTATCTATAATATCATCCTTAGAAAGATTTAAATCTATTTTTTTTCTATCAAAGAGTAATTGAGTATAATCTATAAGTACAACTGCATTATTTACAATTATTCCAGTTAATGAAATTATCCCAAGCATAGTCATAAGTATGCTAAAGGTTAGATTGAAAATCACTATTCCAAGAAACACACCAGTGAAACTTAGGATAATTGAAGCTAGAACTATAAGTGGTTTAGAAATTGAATTAAACTGAAAAACAAGGATTAAAACAATCAAGGCAATCCCAGTTAAAAGAGCTCCAGATAAAAAAGATTGGTTCTCAGCTTGTTGTTTTATTTCCCCGGTAAATTTAAAGTCGACCCCTTGAGGAGTTTCAAAACCAGAAAGAGAAATTTCAGCACTATTCACTATTTCATTAGCATTTGATCCAGCTAAAATTGATGAATAGAGTGTTACTGATCTTTGAAGTTCTTTATGTTTAATTGCGCTAAAGGAGGTAATGTTTTTTTCAGTTACAACTGACGCGATAGGAATTTCTTTTATCTTACCATTTGATTGATCTCTAAAAACTATATTTTGATTGATGATAGCATTAATATTATTCTTGTAATCTTCATCTAGCCTCACATTAATTTGATAGTCATCGCCATTTATTTTGTATACTCCAGCTTTAGTACCGATTATAGAATTTCTAATTGTCTGACCGATAAGTCCGGTGGGGATACCTAATTCTCCAGCTTTTTCTCTATCTACTTGAAACTCTAAACCAGGCTTACTTCTGCTTACATCAATTTTAAGCTGTTCAATGCCTTCTATATTTTCTTTATTAAGATAGTTTTTCATTGAAATTGCAGTTTCAATTAATCTTTCATAATCATCACCATAAATTTCAATATTTACAGGATATCCACCTGGAGGTCCCTGAGTATCTTTTTCAACAGAAATAGCAATTCCAGGGAATCTATCTATAAGTTCTAATTGTACATCTTTTCTTAATTCTTCACTGGACATACCTCTTCTATATTTAAATTCTCTCATTGTCATTGTTATAAGAGCTTTGTGAGGAATTTCTCCAGTACCACCAGCATCTGTCTCTGGATTACCAGCTCCTTCTCCAACTTGAGAGATTGCGGACTCAACTAAAAAATTATAATCACCGTCTAAATACTTTGGATTATTTACCAGCTCATAGATTTCAGACTCAATTTGTTTTAAAGTTTCATTAGTTTTTTCAATATCAGTTCCTTCAGGATACTCTAAATAAACAAGTATTTGCTGTGGTTCATTATCTGGAAAGAACTCAATTTTTGGCGGAAAAATACCCATAAGTACAATTGAAGTAATAAAGAGAAGAAAAGTTCCTGCTAAAAATAAAAATGGTCTAATACCAGATAAAGCAAAAGATAAAAAGTCATTATATGTGTTTTCAAGCCTAACTAAAAAAGTATTTTGAAATCTAATTGCTTGATTTTTTATAACATATTTATAAAACCAAAAAAGAAAGCAGATAAATGCTAAGAGTGATCCAATTGCTCTTGTATCTTGAAACAACACAAAAACAACTGCAAGACCTCCAAGTATATATGTCATTCGCAATAAGTTTTTTCTACTTATCTCTTTTTCACTAAGGTCCATGAAGCTAGAAACCAACATAGAGTTGAAAAATATAGCCACTATCAATGAGGAACCTAAAATTGCTGATAATGTAATTGGAAAGTATATCATAAACTCTCCTAAAGTTCCTGGCCATGTTCCAAGCGGAATAAAAGCAGCAATTGTAGTTGCAGTTGAAACAATTATGGGAAGAGCAACTTCTCCAATTCCAAGTTTTGCAGCTTGAATTCTTGGAACTCCTTCTTTTGACATTAATCTATAAATATTTTCTACAACAACAATCCCATTATCTACTAGCAGGCCAAGCCCCATTACTAGTCCAAATAATACCATTCTATTAAGAGTAAGTCCAAATGAAGACAATATAACTAGAGACATAAACATTGACATTGGAATAGCAAATCCTACAAATAAAGCATTCCTCAGCCCAAGGAAAAAAGTTAAAACAGTTACAACTAATATTATACCAAAGATTAAATTATTCATTAAATCATTTACTGAATTAATAGTATACTCTGATTGATCATTCTGAATTACAACCTCAAGATTAGAGGGTAAAAAATCTTTTTTAGCTTCTCGAATTATCTCTTGAATTGAGTTTGAAGCAAAAATTGCATTTTGACCTCCTCTTTTCACAACCTCAAGCATTACAGTTTTTTTATCAAAAGACCTTGTGTAAGAGGTGATTTCTTTTTCTTTGAATGAAACAGAAGCAACATCTTCAAGGTAAACAGGACCATTATCACGTTTAACTATAATTCTATTTAACTCTGATGGATCTGATACTTCCCCTATTATCTTGACATTCCTTCTTTGACCATCTGAAATTAAACTTCCTGCTGAAATAGTAACATTTTCTTGTGCAATAGCATTTATAATATCACTATAACTCGTCTTTGTTGCCTTCATCATATATGGGTTTACAGCAACTTCAACCTCAAAATCTTGAATACCTCGAATCTCTACCGTTTTTACTTGAGATAACCTTTCAATCCTAGTTTCTAAATATTCAGCATATTCTTTAAGTTCTTCAACTTTATAGTCTCCAACTAGACTTATATTTAAAACAGGAAACCTTTCTGCTATATCAAACTCAAAAATATTTGGATCTACTTTAGAATTATTAAATGTAGGCCAGTCATCACCTACAGTCACATTATCAACTAAATCTTTCACTCTCTGCCTTGCTAATGCTGTTGGAATTTCATCGTCAAACTCAATATTAATAATCGATATACCTTCGCTAGAAGTTGACTCAATGTCAATTAAACCAATAACTCCTTTAATTTCTTGTTCAAGAGGATCAGTAATTAATTTTTCCATTTCCTCAGCATTGTTTCCGGGAAAAATAGTTGTAACAAAAATATTTGATGAATTTATCTCAGGAAAAAGTTCTCTAGGCATCGTCTTGTATGCCGTAATTCCAGAAATAAGGAATATTATCATTAGTACATAAATAATAGTCTTATTATTTATTGCCCAACTTGATAGGAAAAATTCTTTATTCTTTTTATCCATTTTAGTTTATAATTTTTACTCTTTGAGAATCTTCAACAATGTTTGCTCCTTCTAGAACTAGTTCATCACCTATCTTTAGTCCAACAGTGACTTCGACCTCATTGCTATTTTTATTTCCAAGGCTAATAAATGTTTTAGATGTAATGTATACTCCATCTTTAATATCCTCTGACATTACATATACAAAATTTTTACCCGTTGCATCCTCTCTTATAATTCTAAGGGGTATTACAACAGCATCAGGTTTTGAGTAAATATTTATTTTAATTTTTGCATCTAAATTCTGTTTGATTTTATTATCAATATTTTTGACAGGAACTTCTACTCTAAATGTTCTATTGCTTGGATTTATAAAATTACCTGTTTGAATAATTTCAGAAACTATTTCTCTTCCCAATAAAGGAATTTGAACAACAACCTTAGTTCCCTTATCTATGTTTGCGATGTATTTTTCTGAAACAGAAGCCTCTGCGTATATTTCGTCAAGATTAACTAATCTTAAAATTTGAGAAACACCTGGAATTAAATTTGATCCTTGATTGGAAATAATTTCATCTATCTCTCCTTCAAATGGAGCGTAAATCTTTGTTTTAGCAAGCCTATCTTTCATTTGTTCAACCATTTTTTGACTTGATTCAAAATCTGATTTACTTTTTAGAAATTGAATTTCAGACCCAATACTATTATTCCATAGCCTCTCAGTTCTTTCAAAGTTCTCTTTTGCAAAATTTGCTTGGATAATTAATTGATCAACTTGCTCTTTTAGACCTGAATCATTTATCTCTGCAAGAAGTTGCCCTTTTTTTACTTTCTGCCCTTCAGAAACAAAAATTTGTTCTAATGTACCTTGAAACTCAGGGAGTATCAAAACATTCTTTCGAGTCTTAAGATTTGCTTGAGCTTCAATGTAGCTGTTAAATATCTTTTCTTTGATTTCGTATTTTGTAACAATTGTGAGCTTTTCATTTTCATCTAAAAAAGCTATCCCATCGTTAATTTTATTTAACTCAACTTGCATCGTATTCATTGTATCTACATATTCTTTTTTCCTTTTTTTAAGCCCATCTAGATCACCATCTTCAATAAGAGTGTTAATAGTAGAGTTCCCAGATGAATTACAACTTATTATAATTAGGGTAATTATTGATATATAAAATTTCTTCATGATTAATTTGTGTTATTATATAGAGTTTCTAATTCTGTTTTGATTGAGATTAGTTCTAAAACAGAGTTTAAATATTTTTGTTGAGAATCAAGTAACTGAAGTTGAGCTTGACGAAATTCAAAAGAGGAAACAATTCCTTCAAAAAATTTAATCGAATTTTTCTCTTCAATGGATACTGAAAGTCTCATGTTTTGTTCGCTAACATTTAATGTTCTGATTGCAAGTTGATAGTCATTTAATTTTTCTTGAACTTTTGCTTGAGTCTTTTCTTCTTGCTCTTCAAGATTTGTCATTGCTTGGTTCATTGCAATTTTTGCTTTTTGGGAAGAAACATTTAGTTTAAATGCATTAAAAACAGGAATCTCTAAATTCACTCCAAGAACAGATGATCCAAACCAGTTTTGAGATTTATTTGTAAAATCAAATTCATTATTATATCCAGTGTAGGTACCACTTAGAAATCCTGAAATTTTGGGCAGTTGTTTTGATTTTTCAAGTTTATATTCAATTCTTTTTGTATCAAAAATATTTTGAGAAATCTTTACATCAATATTTTTATCTGTATTAAAATCTTCGAAAGAGTTTGAAAATATAATATTGTCAGCTATAAAATCATTAATTGATGTTGTTAGTATTAAATTATCCTCAAGATCAATACCAAGAACTAGTTTTAATAAGTTTGTCTGGTTTTCTCTTGTCTTTTTTGCCTGAAGTAATGAGAGTTCTGCTTGAGCTAATGTGATCTTTATTTGCTCAACATTTTCTATTTCTTCAAATCCATTTTTATATAGTTCTGTAACCTCAAATAGGTCCTTTCTAAAATTTATAAGATTGTTCTCTAACAGTAAAATCCCTTCGTTATAAGTAACTACTAAACTATAAAGCTTAACAATAGACTCTCTAACTTCAAGAAAAGTTTTCTCATAAAAATTTTCAGATGCCGCTAGGTATATCTTGCTGTATTCTAAACCCACAAGCCAAGATCCATCAAACAATAGCTGTTCCATTCTAACCGATCCAATAGCAGTTTGCTCAGTTCCAAATTGAATTTCTGAAAATTCACCCTTTTGTCCTCCAAAAAATTCTGCAGGAATTAATGAAGTTGGGAGTTCAAGATAATTAAGATAGTTAAGATCAAGAGTCACATTTGGTAATCCTATTGCTATAGTTTTCCATCTCTCTTTGTAAGCCATTTTAATTTCTCTTTCAGCATTCACTAGATTCCTATTATTTTCAATACCATATTCAACAGCGTCTGATAAACTAAGACTAGTCACTTCACCTTGAGAAAAACTATAACTTGTAAATGCTAAAAGCAATATTATCTTTTTCATTTTTTTATCATTTGAATTATCCATTCTGGGATTAATTTTTTTCTCTGAGTCATCATTTTATTAAAATCTTTTTTATTTAATTTTTCCATTTTCATTATAATAGGACTACATATAAACGGAAATACAATCAGACTTAGGATATTAGTTATAAAATGGATTGGATCTACTTTTTTATAAACTCCTTTTTTAACTCCATCCTTATATTGAGAAACAAGTTGAGACTTCATAATCACTTTTGCCGTAGGCATTTTTAAAAAATTGGTTGGATTATTTTTTAATTCATTTAGAATAAATGTTGGAAGTAGGGGTTCAGCAATAATCATATCAATATATTTAGAACTAGCTAATTCTATCTTTTCTCTAATTGTTGTTTTTTCATCATTATAAACCTCGACCATTTTGTTTAAAAAATCATATAACGTTTCGAACATTATAATCTCAAACAACCTTCTTTTACTAGTGAAGTAATAATTAAGTAATGCAAGATTTATCTTTGATTCTTGAGCTATGTCCCTTGTTGTAGTTGCACTATATCCTTTTTTTAAAAAAAGTGATTTAGCAGCATCTCTGATTTTTAGTTCAGTATTTGAGTATTGTGTTTCCAATTTGAAAATTAGAGTACAAATTAAATTTAAACAATTGAATTAAACAAATGATTAAATAAAAATTAACAATAAATTAAATGGTATATTTAATTTTGATTTAATGATAATGAAAGACTACATCCAAATCTTTGAAGATTTTCTAAAAAAAGAAATAGACCATAATACTCCAAAAAACCTATATGATCCAGTAAAATATATATTGGATTCCGGAGGGAAGAGGTTAAGACCTTTGATAACATTATTTATTACAGATCTCTTTACAGGAAATATAAAGAATGCTCTTCCTGCTTCTGCAGCCCTTGAAATTTTTCATAATTTTACTCTAGCTCATGATGATATAATGGATAATTCATTAATGAGAAGAGGAAAGAAAACCATAAATTCTAAATGGGATAATAATACTGGAATACTATCAGGGGATGTAATGCTGATAATCTCTTATGAAATTTTAAATAAATATGATGATTCAAAGTATGTTCTTTTATCTAAAAAATTAACAGAAACATCAAGGTTAGTCTGTGAAGGTCAGCAAAATGATATGGACTTTTCACTTGTGAAAGAAGTTTCGGAAGAGGATTACTTTAATATGATTGAAAACAAAACAGCTGTCTTAATTGGCTGTTCTTATATGTTTGGTGGAATTATTTCAGACTTAAATACTAACGATATCAATGTTTTATACGAAGTAGGTAAAAATCTAGGAATAGCTTTTCAACTAGAAGATGACTTGCTAGACTCTTTTGGAGATGAAGCTAAGTTTGGAAAAAAAATTGGAGGAGATATAATAGAACAAAAGAAAACACTGCTCTTTATTTTTACTCAAGCTAAATTAAATGGTGATCAAAAGTTAGAATTTGAAAATGTATTTTTTTCAGATAAAATTGATGATTTAGAAAAAATAAATTCAATAAAAACATTTTATGAGAGTTCAGGTGCTGTTAATTATCTTAAAAATAAAGTTGAGAAATATTCAGCAAATGCAAAGAATTTAATTAATGATTTACAAATAGATTCTAGTTCAAAGCTTAAGTTAAAAACCTTTTCGGAGAAACTTTTAAATAGAGAAATTTAAAATTCTTTTAAATAAAGATCTAACAAAGGTCATTACATTTACAGATAAAAATATAGATAACTCTTCTCGAAATGAAGTTTTTTCATCAAGAAATTTAAAGATTTTAATTGGGTCATTATTTCTAAATAGATCTGAAAAAACTTTGGATCCATTACCTTTAGATTCAATTAAAACATCTAAAAACAACAAATCATAGTACCAAAATCTATTTTTAAAGCTAATTTTTGAAAGAGGTTTATCTTTTTTTAAATAATTAAGAATTAAATCAATTTTCTCTAATGAATTTTTTATGGTATAACCAGTACTTGGTTTACTCCAGCCCCCGGCAGTTCCAATTTTAAAATAACTATCTGTATTTTTTTCAAAGAAAGGATAACATGTCATAGGGATTAAGCCTTTTTCTTTATCAAGAATAGTATAATCAATAATATGATTTTCTTTTAAATAATTTTTTATTTCAGATTCATACTCTTCATCATCAATTACAGAACTTGAAAAAAGAGTGTATTCTACTAAAGCTTTATTTTTTGAAAAAGGTAATATATACATGAATCTAATCTCATTTTTTTGATCAACACTAAAATCCATAAACGTAATTTTATTATCATCAAAAGATTGATCTTTGGTTTCAATTGTCCATCCAATAAAGTGTTGTTTTAGTAACGGATATTTATTAAATTTTATCTCTTTATCTTCATAAATACTTGAAAAAATTATTGATGATTGAAACTCTCCATTATCTGTTTTAACAATCTTATTTTCTTGATCAATATTCTTAATATTTGCATTTAAATATGTAAAATTATCAGCATCTGAAATCTTTTCTCCCAGATGAGAGTAAAATTTGCTAGACTTTATCATTTTATACTTAAAAGGGTTTAAAAGAAAAGAATTATGAAATTCAGAATCTTTAAATTCTGCATATTCCCATTCTTTAAAAACCACTTCATCTAATATGGTTTCCTTACTATCCCAAAATCCAAGGGTTTTATCGTTATCAACCTTTGCTTCCTTTTCAATTATTAAAATTTTTTTATCATCAAAGAAGTTGTCGGAGATTAATGCACTTGAAAGTAATAATCCTGACGCACCACCACCACAAATTATATAATCATATTTATTATTTGAAATCATTAAATTTTAAAGGGCTTTTCAGTATTTTCGCAAAGTGATTAGATAGATCAATATACAAATATGGATACAATTATTGAATATTTTTCTGGACTTAATCCAGTACAAGCTGCTCTTTATGCAACTTTGTTTACTTGGGGGGTTACAGCTCTTGGAGCATCAACTGTCTTCTTGTTTAAAACAATGAGTAGAATGGCGTTAGATGGTATGTTAGGATTTACTGGTGGAGTTATGGTAGCTGCTAGTTTTTGGAGTTTATTATCTCCAGCAATAGAAATGAGTGCTGGAGAAGGTTTTGTTAAAGTAATGCCTGCGGCAATTGGTTTTGGATTGGGGGCATTATTTATTTTTGGAATTGATAAAGTCTTACCTCACCTTCATATAAATTTTAAAGAAGCTGAGGGTATAAAAACCCCTTGGAGAAGAACAACACTTTTAACTTTAGCTATAACTCTTCATAATATACCTGAAGGACTTGCTGTTGGAGTTTTATTTGGTGGAGTAGCAGCTGGAATACCAGAGGCTTCAATAGCTGGAGCTGTTGTTTTAGCTTTTGGAATTGGACTTCAAAATTTTCCAGAAGGAATTGCGGTTTCTATGCCTTTGAGAAGGTCTGGTGTTAGTAAATTTAAGAGTTTTTGGTATGGACAATTATCCGCAATAGTTGAGCCTATAGCAGGGGTCATAGGAGCTCTAGCGGTGACATTTTTCACACCTATATTACCATATGCACTTGCATTTGCTGCTGGAGCAATGATATTTGTTGTTGTTGAGGAGGTGATACCTGAAACACAGCAAGATAAATATACTGATATAGCTACATTAGGATTTATAGCAGGATTTATAATTATGATGATGCTAGATGTTGCTCTAGGTTAATCTTTTTTATTAAAGGAATCCCAGCCAGAACTATTAATATTTATCTTTTGACCTAGACTGGTTATCATACAATTATCATCTTTTTTTTTCACACAAGAGCCAATAATTGTTAAATGTTCAGAATCATTAATTTTCTTTTCATGCTTCTTGGAAACAGTAAACAAAAGTTCATAGTCTTCTCCTCCGTTAAGATATGCAACAGAATGACTTAATTTAAACTCATCACAAACTTTTTTTGCCTCTTCTGAAATAGGAATACTATCTTCATTTATATGAAAAGATAATCCTGAAGAATTAGATAAATGACTTATTTCAGTTGATAATCCATCACTAATATCTATCATTGATGTAGGTGTAATCTTAAGTTCTTCAAGACGATTAATAACATCAACTCTAGCCTCTGGCTTCAGTTGTCTCTGGATACAATAGGTATAGTTACTTAAATCAGGTTGTGAATTAGGGTTGACCTCAAATACCTTTTTTTCTCTTTCAAGAACTTGAAGCCCCATATATGCAGATCCTAAATTTCCTGAAACAACAAGAAGATCATTTGGCATTGCTCCTTTTCTTTCTGTTATTTTTTTATTTTCAGTATTTCCAATACAAGTAACAGAAATCATTAATCCTGTTTTAGAGGATGTAGTATCACCACCTATCAAATCAATATTGTAATTTGAACATGCTAATTTAATACCCTCATATAACTCTTCAAGGGCTTTAATTTTAAATCTGTTAGATACCGCTATTGAGACAAGGACATGAGATGGTTTAACATTCATGGAAATTATATCTGAAATGTTAACCACAACACTTTTGTAGCCTAAATGTTTTAGTGGAACATAGGATAGGTCAAAATGAACTCCTTCAACAAGTATATCTTGAGAGATAGCAAGATTAGTTTTATCAAATTTTAAAACAGCTGCATCATCTCCAATATCAATAACAGTAGAGTCATTTTTATTCTTAAAAGATTTTGTTATTCTCTTAATTAAATCTGTCTCACTTATGCTTTGAAGATCGTTTTCATTCTCATCCATATATTCAAAATTAATCTAATTGAACTATTAATTTAGATAATAGATCATAACATAATTATAGATTTATTAACATGTATTATTATCAAAAAAAGCCCGATTTATATGTATATTTGCAAAAAGTTATTAAGGGTTAATTTTTATGGCATATACTGAAGACGAGTTAAAAAAAGAGCTAGAAACCAAAGAGTATGAGTATGGTTTTTACACAGATATAGATTCTGAAACATTTCCTGTTGGTTTAAATGAAGATATAGTTAGAGCAATTTCTAAGAAAAAAAATGAGCCTAAATGGATGACAGATTGGAGATTAGATGCTTTTTCAACTTGGAAGGCTATGAAAGAGCCTGAATGGTCAAATTTAAAGTATAATAAACCAAACTTTCAAGATATTTCTTACTACTCAGCTCCAAAGAAAAAGCCTGATTTAAATTCTCTGGATGAAGTTGATCCTGAATTATTAAAGACATTTGAAAAATTAGGAATATCCTTAGATGAGCAAAAAAAATTAAGTGGAGTAGCTATGGATGTAGTAGTAGATTCAGTATCTGTCGCAACTACTTTTAAAGACACACTAGAGGAAAAAGGAATTATTTTTTGTTCTATTTCAGATGCTATTCAAAACCATCCTGAATTAGTTAGAAAACATTTAGGAACTGTTGTGCCAAAAAAAGATAATTATTATGCAGCTTTAAATTCTGCAGTTTTCTCTGACGGATCTTTTTGTTACATACCCAAAGGAGTTAGATGTCCAATGGAACTGTCAACTTATTTTAGAATAAATCAGGCTGGCACGGGTCAGTTTGAAAGAACATTGGTGATAGCCGATGAGTCCAGTTATGTTAGTTATCTAGAGGGCTGTACAGCTCCATCTAGAGATGAAAATCAATTACATGCTGCTGTTGTTGAATTAATTGCTCATGATGATGCTGAAATTAAGTATTCAACTGTTCAAAATTGGTTTCCTGGAGATAAAAATGGAAAAGGTGGTGTTTTTAATTTTGTTACTAAAAGAGGAATTTGTCATAATAGATCTAAAATATCTTGGACTCAAGTTGAAACAGGGTCTGCTGTAACATGGAAATATCCATCATGTATTTTAAAAGGAAATAATTCAATTGGTGAGTTTTACTCAATAGCTGTCACAAATAACTTTCAGCAAGCCGACACTGGAACCAAAATGATTCATTTAGGAAAAAACACAAAAAGTACTATTATTTCTAAGGGAGTTTCTGCTGGTAAATCTCAAAACAGTTATAGAGGCCTTGTTCAGATTTCACCATTTGCAGAAAATGCTAGAAACTTTTCTCAGTGTGATTCTTTATTAATGGGGAATGATTGTGGAGCTCATACATTTCCTTATATAGAAGTGCAAAATAAAACTGCTCAAATTGAGCATGAAGCATCTACAAGTAAGATTGGGGAAGACCAAATATTTTATTGTAACCAAAGAGGTATAGATACAGAAAAGGCAATTGCTCTAATTGTGAATGGGTTTAGTAAAGATGTACTTAATAAGTTACCTATGGAATTTGCAGTTGAAGCTCAAAAATTACTTGAAATTTCTCTTGAAGGATCAGTTGGATAAATTTATAAATATGTTAGAAATCAATAATTTACATTGTAAAATAGAAGGTAAACCTATATTAAAAGGCATAAACCTAAAAATTAATAAAGGTGAAATTCATGCTATTATGGGGCCAAATGGCTCAGGTAAAAGCACATTAGCTAATGTTATATCTGGACATGAAGATTATGAGATCACAAAAGGAAACATATATTTTAAGGGTCAAGAAATAAATGAATTAAGTCCTGAAGATAGGGCTCACGAAGGTGTCTTTTTATCATTTCAATATCCAGTTGAAATACCGGGGGTTACTGTAACGAATTTTATCAAAACAGCAATAAATGAATCAAGAAAAGCTAAAGGAGAAGATGAAATGCCTTCAAGTGAAATGTTAAAAAAAATAAGAGCAAAAGCTTCACTTCTAGAAATAGATTCTAATTTTTTATCTAGATCATTAAACCAGGGATTTTCTGGAGGTGAAAAGAAAAGAAATGAGATATTTCAAATGGCAATGATGGAACCTGAACTTGCAGTTTTAGATGAAACAGATTCTGGACTAGATATAGATGCTTTAAAAATAGTAGCTAATGGAGTAGTTAAATGTAGTCATGAAGACAACTCTGTTATTGTAATTACACATTATCAAAGGTTACTTGATTATATAGTTCCAGACTTTGTCCATATTGTAATGGATGGAAGAGTAGTTAAGTCTGGAGATAAAGATCTTGCAAAAAAAATTGAGGAAGTAGGTTATGATTGGTTAAAAAAAGAAAAGTCTTAGTATGAATTTTCAAGAAAAACTATTGGATTCTTTTATTGCTTTTGAACAGGATATTGACTTATTAAATCCTATTCATTCAGATAGAAAAGAGGCATTAAAGCGTTTTGAAAAACAAGGGTTTCCATCAAAGAAAGATGAATCTTGGAAGTATACTTCATTGAAATCAATTATTCAAAAAGATTATAGTCTTTCTTCAAAACCTAATAAATCTGTAGAATTAAGAGATGTAAAAGAGTATTTTCTTAATGATCTAGATTCTTTTAAAATTGTATTTATTGATGGAGTTTATAGTCCTTTCTTATCTAAAACCACTCACGATGGAATGGATATATGCGTTCTATCTGCGGCTCTTTCTAAAGGTAAGTATGATAATGCAATAAAGAATTATTTTAATCGAACTGTACCAAAGGATGAAAGTTTAGCATCATTAAATACTTCATATACAAAAGAAGGTGCTTACATATATATTCCTGAAGGAGTATGTCCTGAAGATCCAGTTCAGATAATGCATTTTTCAACTGGTAATCAAAAATCAATCTGGTTACAACCTAGAAATCTTATAATAGCAGATAAAAATGCTAAAATTGAAATTATTGAAAGACATCAAAGTTTAAAAGAGCATTCAGTAGTAACAAATAGCTTAACTGAAATTTATGCTGAAAAAAACGCATTTATAGATTATTATAAAATTCAAAATGACCTAAACTCATCAACCCTAATTGATAACACTTTTATAAGCCAAGAAAGAGACAGTAATGTTAGTGTTCATACTTTTTCTTTCGGAGGTAAACTAATAAGAAATAACTTGAATTTCTATCATAAGGGAGAAAACATACAATCAACACTTAAGGGGATTACAATTCTTGAGTCAAACCAACATGTAGATCATAACACTTTAGTTAATCATGCTCAACCAAATTGTGAAAGTCATCAAGACTATAAAGGGATTTTCTCAGATAGATCTGTTGGAGTGTTTAATGGTAAAATAATGGTTGATAAGATTGCTCAAAAGACAAATGCTTTTCAGCAGAATAATAATATTTTGATTGATAATAAAGCAAAAGTAAATTCTAAACCTCAACTCGAAATTTTTGCTGATGACGTGAAATGTTCACATGGTTGCACTATAGGACAGCTTGACAAGCAAGCATTATTTTATTTAAAAACAAGAGGTATCCCGGAAAAAGAGGCTAAAGCACTTTTGACTTATGCTTTTGCAAATAATATTTTAGAGAGTGTTAAAACACCTAATCTAAAAAGAAGAATTAACTCATTAATCGCAAGTAAACTTGGAGTAAATCTAGGTTTTGATCTTTAGATGATAGATGTATATAAAATAAGAGAAGATTTTCCAATACTAAGTAAGAAAATAAATAATACTGATTTAATTTACTTAGATAATGCTGCTACATCTCAAACTCCTATTCAAGTAATTGATGCTATTTCTGATTATTATAAAAATTACAACTCTAATATTCATAGAGGACTTCATTCACTTAGTGTAGATGCTACAAATAAATTTGAAGAAACTAGATTAAAAGTCAAAGAACATTTTGGAATAGCTCATACTCATGAAATAATATTCACATCTGGAACTACTCATGGAATTAATATCATTTCATCAGGACTAGAGAAAATGATTTCTTCTAAAGATGAGTTAATTGTCTCTGAGATGGAACATCACTCAAATATTGTTCCTTGGCAAATGCTATGCGAGAAGACAGGATCTAAACTTAAGGTTATACCAATAAAAGATGATGGCACACTAAATATTGATGAATATAAATCACTGCTTACTCCTAATGTGAAATTTGTTTTTATAAACCATGTCTCTAATACTCTTGGAATAGTTAATCCAATAAAAGAAATAATTGATCTTGCACATGCTAATAAAAGCCAAGTTTTAGTTGATGGAGCTCAAGGAGCAGCTCACTTCAAAATTAATTTATCTGAATTAGATGTCGATTACTATGTAGCATCTGCCCATAAATTATGTGGGCCAACAGGTGTAGGTTTTCTTTATGGTAAATCAGATTTACTTAATTCCATTCCACCTTATCAAGGAGGAGGTGAGATGATATCAAATGTAACATTCAATAAAACAGAATATGCTGATCTTCCTCATAAATTTGAAGCAGGTACACCAAATATTGCAGGAGTGATTGCATTTGGATCTGCTCTAGATTACATGAATTCTATTGGGTTTGATAATATTGAATCTTATGAAAAAACCCTTTTAGATTATGCAACTGAAAGTTTAAAAAAAATCACTAATCTTAAAATTTATGGTGATATAGAAGAAAAGATATCAGTAATATCATTTAATGTTGGTAATCATCATCCATCTGATATAGGATCAATTTTAGATCAATTTGGTATAGCTGTAAGAACGGGACAGCATTGTACTCAACCAATAATGGATCGTTTTAACATACCGGGAACAGTTAGGGCATCTTTTTCATTTTATAATACTAAAAGTGAAATAGACTTATTTGTTGATGCAGTTAAAAAGGCTTCAAAAATGTTAGGATAATTGTTTAATTTTAAGTGTGGAAAGTATTCAACAAAAACAAGATCAAATAATAGAAGAATTTAATTTCTTTCAAGATTGGTCAGAAAAATATCAGTATTTAATTGATTTAGGTAAAACTCTTCCAGAGTTTGCTGAAAACAATAAAATAGATTCTAATCTTATTAAAGGATGTCAAAGTAAAGTTTGGCTTAATTCATCATTTAATGATAACATAATTATATTTGAGGCTGATAGTGATGCAATAATCTCTAAAGGTATTATATCTCTATTAGTAAAGGTTTTTTCTGGTCATAAACCAGAAGAAATTTTAGAAGCTAATATTAATTTTATTGAGAAGATAGGGTTAGATAGTCACTTATCGCAAACTAGAGCTAATGGATTACTTTCAATGATAAAACAAATAAAAATTTATGCTATAGCATATCAAGCAAAACAGTAAAAATGACAAATAATAAAAATAACACAGAAAATCTTGGAGAAAAGATTGTTACAGAATTGAAATCAATTTTTGATCCTGAAATACCTGTAGACATTTACGAATTAGGCTTGATTTATGATGTTTTTGTAAATGAAGATAATGAAGTAAAAATCATGATGACTCTAACATCACCAAATTGTCCTGTTGCTGAGTCTCTACCTCAAGAAGTAGAGGAAAAAATTAAATCAATAGACGAGGTTAAAACTGCTGAAGTTGAAATTACATTTGATCCACCATGGACAAAAGATCTTATGAGTGAAGAAGCTAAACTTGAATTAGGTTTTTTGTAATCATTTCATGAGATACTTAATAATTATTCTCATTTTTTCTGTAAACATCTATTCTCAGGAATTAGTTGAAAAAGATTCTCTTTGGACAAAAAGAGGAAATGTTACTGTCTTACTTAATCAAACTGGATTTAGTGATTGGGTTGGAGGTGGTACTAACAATTTCTCAGCTACAATAAAATTTGATTATGAATGGGAATATAAGGATAAGGGTTGGGACTGGTTAACAAATGTTGAATCAGCTTTTGGAATAGCTAAATATAAGAATGCTCCATTTGCAAGAAAGATTGATGATAGAATCCTCATTCAGTCAATTGTTGGTAAAGAATTTACTAGAAATTTATCTTTTTCAGCCTTTTTCAACTTTACTTCACAAATTGGTAATGGATATAAGTATAAAAAAGATTCTGAAAATAATGAAATAAGAGAATTAACAACTAGAATTTTTTCTCCAGCATATTTTCAGATAGGTTCAGGTTTTTTATGGAAGAAAGATGAAAAACTTTGGGTAAACTATTCTCCTATTGCATCAAGATTAATTTTAGTGAGTAAGAAATTTACTGATGATTTATTAGAGAATGAAACATATTTTGGTGTATCCCAAAATAAATCTTCCAGATATGAGCTTGGTGCCAATTTAACTTTTCACTCGGAAGGGAAATTACTGGAAAATGTCAACTACAAGCAAGACTTAAAACTTTTTTCTAATTACATTGAAGAAGCATCTAATATTGATCTTGATTATTTAGCGCAGATAGAAATTAATGTTAATCCACTTCTCACTACTCAATTAATATTTCAACTAATATATGATGATAATGCCGTTTCAAGATTACAAGTCAGAGAGGTGTTTGGGGTAGGGGTTCAACTAAAACTTAATTAGTTTGGCTAAGTTAAACATATTAATTATTACATATTACTGGCCACCATCTGGGGGATCAGGAGTTCAAAGATGGATGTATTTTGCTAAATATTTAAAGAAGTTAGGCTGTAATCCTATTGTTCTTACTGTAGACCCAAAATATGCTTCATATAATTTAAAAGATTTATCACTTAACAGCCATATTAAAGATATTGAAACTCATAAAACATTTAGTTTAGAAATTCTAAGCCTATATTCTTTTTTTAAATCAGGAAATAAAACTAAGGGTATACCGCAATCTTATATTCCGAATAAATCAATTTTTGATAAGATTACATCTTTTATAAGGCTTAATCTTTTTATACCAGACTCAAGAATAGGTTGGAATTCCTTTGCTTTTCAAAAAGCTAAAAAAATTATTTCAAATAATAAAATTGATTATGTAATTACAACTGGTCCACCTCATTCTTCACACTTGATTGGAGAAAAAATTTATAAAAAGTATAAGCTAAAATGGATTGTTGATTTAAGAGACCCCTGGTCTGAACTTTTTTATTTAAAAGATAGATTTAGATTTAACTTTTCTAAAAAATTAAATGCAAAACTAGAGACAAACGTTATCGAAAAAGCAGATGCAATAATTACAACTGTAGGAGATAGATATCATAAAATTCTTAAGGCTAAGATTACCAATCCTGAGAAAATTCATCAGGTTTATAATGGTTATGATAAATTAAATTATGACAAAATTGAGGAGATAAAACCAAAGAAGTTTAATATTGTTTTTACAGGAATGCTTACTCAAAATCATAATTATGAAACTTTTTATGAAGTATTAAAAATTCTTAATCCAAAGCAAAATAATTTAAATCTTATTTTAACTTTTGCTGGGAGAATTGATAAAAAAATCATTAAAATTTATTCAAATAAAATTGAATTGCTTAATAAAGGATATATAGATCATAATAATGCAATAAGTACAATTAAATCATCTCATTTATTAATTAATTTCAATTATAAAAATACTGAAGAAACTGACATGATATCTGGAAAACTTATTGAGTATTTAGCATCTGGCTCACCTATTATAAATTTTTCAAATTCTGCTAAAGAATCTGAGGTTGTATTAAAAACATCTCCAAAATCATTTAATGCAAATAATAATAACATTAATCAAGTTGTCACTTTCATTAAAAGTGAATACAATGAATGGCTGGAAGGTAGATATAAGAAACAGAACCTAACAAATATGAGCTCTCTTTCCAGAGAAAATTTAACTAAAAAGCTATTTGATATAATTACAACGCTTAAGTAATAGACTTAAAAAAGCTTAGAACTTCTTTTGGAACCAAGTCATCAATTTTTTGATTAGATTTTATTAGCTCTCTGATATGACTGCTTGAGATTTTTATTTTAGGAGCATCAACTAATTTTATATTATTGTTTGATAAAATATCATCAGGTATTTTGTGATTTGTATCTCTTGGATAAACATATACTTCTGCAATTTCAATAATTTTTTTATAGTCTTTCCAATTATTAAATCCAGCTAGATTATCCTCCCCAATTAATAGAATTAACTTATTGTATTTGTGTCTTCTCTTGAACTCTTTTAAAGTATCAATTGTAAAGTTTGGTCTAGACATTTTAAACTCAATATCAGATACACGAACATTATCAAATTTTTTAAAAACTGTTTCGGCCATTTCAAGCCTTTCATAGTCACTAATTAACCCTTCTTCATTTTTAAAAGGGCTCTGTGGACTAATAACAACTAATACTTCATCTAATTCAGGTAATGAAGAAAAATATTTAGTTAAAGTAACATGACCATTATGGATAGGGTTAAATGTTCCGAGATACAAACCTACATTACTCATTTTCTATAAATTCTTTGATTAGTTTAAAAGCAATTTTTTTTGATTCGTTAAGATCACTATTTATTATAATATTATCAAATTTTGATGCAAAATCTAACTCATTTTCTGCCTTTTTTAGTCTAGTTTCAATTTCATCATTTGAAATATCACCTCTATCAATTAATCTTTTCTTTAATATTTCTAGACTTGGTGGCATAACGAAAACTGAAAGAGTTTCCAGAGGAAACATCTCCTTTATATTGACTCCCCCTTCAACATCTATATCAAAAATTACAACTTTATTATCATCCCAGATTCTATTTAATTCAGATTTAAGTGTGCCATAAAAAACTCCACCATAAACTTCTTCATACTCTACAAATTTTTGAGTATTAATTTTCTCTTTGAATTCTAAATCACTTAAAAAATAATAATCTTCACCATTTTTCTCCTTACCGCGAGGTTTTCTTGAAGTAGCAGAAATAGAAAATTCAATTTTATTGAACATAGAAAGTAAATACTTGACTAAAGTTGTCTTACCTGCTCCAGAGGGTGCTGAAAAAACAATAAGTTTTTTACTATTCATTATAAGATATTTAGAACATTTTCTTTAATCTTTTCAAGTTCTTCTTTCATGTTAACCACCATACTTTGAATCTCAAAATTATTAGCTTTTGAGCCGATAGTATTAATCTCTCTGCCGATTTCTTGAGAAATAAATGAAAGTTTCTTTCCTTTAATTTCTTTGTTTTTCATTTCTGAAGAGAAAAACTTTAAATGATGTTTCAATCTTATAATCTCTTCATTTATATCCAATTTTTCTATATAGTATATTATTTCCTGCTCTAATCTAGATTTATCATACTTTTCGTTAAGTTCGTTAAAATGAGACTTAATTTTCTTTTTCTTATCCTTAATTCTATTGGATTCACTAGAAACTACTTTGTTTAGATAGCTATTAATTTTGGAGATACTTTTTTTTAAATCATCACCTATAGCTTTACCCTCAATTCTTCTATATTTTAATTGTTTTTGAATAACCTTATCTAAAAGTATTTTAATATTTTTTTCTTCACCTCTGTTAAAAGTGATATTTGAATTTACATAACTATTTCCCATAAGTAAATTAGAAATAATTTGAGACTCATCAATTTTAAAATCTTTTCTGAGTTCTTTTAAATAAGTCTTGATTTTTGATTTATTAAAAGGGATTAGAAGATCTTCATTAGTATTCTCAATATCAAGAATTACATCAACTTTACCCTTAATTAGTTTTTCTTTAATAGATTTTCTCAAATATTCTCCAATAAAAGAAAATGAGTCATGAACCTTGAGATTGATATCAAGTCCTTTTGAATTAAGTGTCCTAATTTCAATGACTATTTTTTTATCATTTATAAGCTTCTCCTCTCTTCCAAAGCCAGTCATTGAATGAATCATATTAAAGTTTTAAAATTCTCTGATTTTAATATTTCTAAATTTAACATTATTTCCATGATCTTGAAGTGAAATATTGCCAGTTTTATAAGTTCCAAATGTTGGAGCATATGTAGCATCGGGTCTTGTAGTTTCAGGGTTAAATTTAGATTTAGACACTAATTCATCCCATTCGTTACCTGATAAAGGATACGTATATGCTATCTCACCATTGATTTTTATTGTTCCAAGATTATTAGAATGATCAATTTTTATTAAAACATGATTCCAATTCCCATGAGTTTTTACTTCTAAGTTTTTGTTATCTGAACTAACTAGATCAAAGAGTGAAGGAGCCATGTGCAGTTCTGTTGAAGTATAATAATTTTCGTTATCCAAAATTTGAATTTCAGGTCCAGTTACAAATGGAGCATCGAACTCAGGAAGTTCTTTCACCCCGTATAATATTCCACTATTTCCATTTTTTGAAATATTCCATTCAATTGAAAGTTCAAAATTAGTATACTCTTTATCTGTTACTAGATCTTGTCCAAATTCTTCGTTGTTGGTAAATATTAACTCACCATTATTAATTGACCATTCACTTCCAATTGATTCAGCTTTATAAACATGCCACCCATTAAAAGTTTCACCATCAAATATGTATTCCCATTTTGGAGATGTTTCAGTAT
>OCVR010000709.1_pt1 | contig 27632 bp, 25 predicted proteins | sample 1539091 | NCBI WGS metagenome assembly OCVR01 (sample SAMEA3355530, study PRJEB22509) | marine metagenome | biome: marine; feature: coastal ocean; material: water | place: USA | collected 2010-08-07 | depth 16 m | reverse complement strand
CCAACTGAGTTGCTAATATAAGCGCAGTTTTAAAATACAGAGAAGTTTCCATTTCCGTCTCACCTCGTTAGAGCAATAGTTGAAAAAAGCAGAGAAATAATAGGTAACTCCCTTTATTAATTACCTAATCATAACTGAATAGCCCATCCAGTCAAATTAGGGCTAGATCGAGGTGAGATATACAGATTGTTTTCGACTCTAGGGGGGTTGAAATTAACTTACATTCCTGTCCACTTCTTCATCTTTTTTACTATCTTGGGATTTTTTAAGAAATATCGATCAAACATGTTTAGCTTATCTTGATAAATGAACTTACCATTGACCTCGACAGAAAGCTTTGGTTTAAAAGCACCTGCAGCATAAATATTAAGGAATCTAATTTTGTCATTTACTCTAGTTATACTAACAATTGGCTTTTTAGCTTCAGGGATAACCAGCCCCCAACTGCCGACAATTGCATTATCCACTAAGACCTTACCGCCACCTTTAAAAGGCTCCTCTCTAAGGTCATACCAGCAGGTAACTTTTATGTGATGCGACTCATACTCTGTATTCCATTCATAGCTTTTGTTTAACATTACAGCTTTTTATTCCTCATTAATAAGTTTTACCTAATCCTATCTGAATACCCTATCCAGTTAAATCAGGGCTAGATCGAGATAAGAGGTATGCTGATTGTTGTTACACAGACTTAAAATATCTAACTGCTTAATTTAGTCCGATGAAATAGTTTATGCTTGATCATGGGGAGAATCACATGCTTGGGAACATTACTCCAATCCAAAATTCCTCTTTTGAAGGATTCTCTGGCAAATAATTTTTCACAATATTGACCTATGATTGTCTTATTACTCCAAAGTAATGGCTCTAAACCAAGTTTCTGTAGTCGATAAAGAACAACGCCCCATACTATGTCAGCCAAACTGAACTTCTGCGATGCTAGCCAACCATTATTTTTGAAGGGGCCACTCAACAGCTGAGCCTCAAGTTCTGTTAAAGTGGAGTCAGCAGAATCGTATAAGGTATTCATCCGAGAAGGCGTTTGAATTACTTTAAGTGTATTTTCGACAATATTTAACTTACTTCTATAGGCGTCATACAACTGCTTTTCATTTTCATGCCGTTTAACTAATTTTCTCAAAAGATTAGCTTTAAATTCATGGCCTTTGCCACCGTCTGCCGCCTTTTTAAACAGAAAAGACTTGTTCGTACCTCGATTATCTCCATAAGTGAACGCTTCGATCGGGAGGCTGTCCGCTTTGTTCAGCCATGAGGCGATAGCCTCAAATTCATGATCAGATGGCTTTTGTGAGATATCAGAGTTCGATAATTTACTGATTATAAGGTTTAGAATATTCAATGAATCTGTCGTAACTTTTCCATCACAAACTAACGTAGGCACTACGCATCGAGGATTTATACGAACATAATCAGGTTCATATTGTTGATAAGCAGGAAGAAGCACATGGTGGGATGTCCACTGCACAGCGTTCTCTGCTAGGGCTTGGCGCACTTTCATCGAGCAGAGCGATTGGGAAAAATGAAATAGGTGGATGCCTGCTTGCGGCGCCACTTTACACGTGACGTCTGTCAACGGCTTCAAAGCTAGCATATTTTCCGTTGAATAAGCAGAAAGAGTGTCCAAATCTGAAATCATAGGTCCCATCCCTTTATTGATTATCTAATCATATATGAATAGCCGGTTTAGCCAAATGTGGGCTAGATCAATGTAAAAAATTAGCGCTTCCTAGTTGAAGGGTTAGTTATCTTCCAAACCCAATGCCCAGAGCCACATGTCCCTCACCAACGGGTAAAACTTGGGGTAATCTTGTTAACATCATGCCTTCAACTTTATATACCGAGATATGGTTTGCTAAAGTCGATCCTACAAATAGCTGCTCACCGCTTTTTGAAAACTCAATACCCTCGGGTAAAGCCTCAATGGGCAGGCTGTAAAGTAACTCTGCAGAGTCGGATAATAGAGAGATTACTGCAAGATGACTGGTAACTGACCAGGGCATGGCATTGAGACCCGAGATCACTGCAAATTCTCCAGACGGATGTATCGCTACGCTCTCAAGCCCATCTGAAACCTGTCCCACACTGTGCACCACTATATTTTCTGTAAGGTCAACCACCACAACATCATCTAACAGGCCATCAGAGAAACCCCCGCTATTCAGCACAAGTGCGGTTTTTCCATTGGGTGCAATGCGGGGCGCGAAGGGCGCGTCCACAAAAAAATCATTGGTTGTGGTCTTGCCTTCCAGTACAACAGTATCATCATCAGCTAAAAGGTATTTAGCTAACCACCATTCGCCCGAGTGACCTTGAACTCCCGCTAAAATACTCGTTTGGTCCGAGCTAATATCAAATGACATAATAGTCAGGTCAAATTCGCTGTAGGTTTTTTTGACAATGCCTCCCTCAGTATCAACTGTAATAACAAGCCAGCCATTTGATAGCCCGATAATCACTCTATTTCCATCCCCAACTGGCTTTGCCAACCACGGGCTTGTATCAAGCTGAAGAGTGTCTGTTACTTCGAGTGTCCTAAGATCCATAATTACAACTTGATTCTTACCTACAGCAGGGCTGTCGACATCTACAAAGCTGAGGTTCTCGCTAGGCCTGAGTGTATGGTTAGTAACAACAGCGTAATGGCCGGTTATTGTGGCATGAGGTGCTCCCAGTAAGGTGGTTGCAACTGACTCATAGACTGTTTTTATAACAGGCGGCGAATTTGGTGAGAGATTAATTACTGTCAAAGAATCTGCTACCACAGCGCCAGAACCAGCAACCAGAGCACCAGCTTCACCGTCATTGAAACTGACTAAGGTAGTGTTGGTATCTGTTGTTATATACGGTGGCTGTGCTTGAGCTGTTAATGGCATAGCCAATAAAACAGTTGTCGCTAGGCCAATCCAAAAAGCTTTTCTTGACGCCATAACTTGATCCTTTTGTTTGTCACCTAAGCATAACTGAATAGCCCAGTTAATCAAACCAGATGAGGGTCAGGAGCTTTTGACTCCACTTGCCGGCTGGTTGTGACTAGCTACAACTATTAGCCTAATCTGGCACTGAGCTGTTAGCCCGCGGCCCAAGCATTTCTATCTGCCGTTTTTAGGATGCATAGTTGCTTGGCCTTAAGCCACTTTTGCCGTCAAAAAACGTTTTGATTTTGACCAAATCGGCGTCGACATCATTGGTTGGCTCCATTAAACCCTCTATACCAATGGTTCTTATGGCACTGTCCACATAGACTATTAGTATGGGCACCTCTGCTGTAGTAGCCACATGATGAAATCCAAGCTTCCAGTTTGGGTTTGCACTGCGAGTGCCCTCTGGAGTAATAATCAGAACGAACTCTTCGCGCTCGGCGTAAATATCAGCGATATAGTTGACCAATGAACTCGCCTGCTTGCGATTGACGGGGATGGCCCCACAGTAGCGTAAAAACCATCCGAGAGGGCCTACAAATAGGGTGCTTTTTATGAGTACGCTGGGTTTTAGGCGCAGTACGGAAACAGCCAAAACAAACAGAATAAAATCCCAGTTTGAGGTATGGGGCGCCACGATCAGCACATACTTTTTGTGCTCCTGGGGCAATGCGCCTATAACTCGCCAGCGAATAATCTTTAATATTAGCTTGGATAAAACACGCAATATTGGAGCTAGTATGGGTGTAGAAAAAAGCGTGTAGCGCACAGCTATCTCCCTAAGCAGTCAGGCCAGAGTGGTTTATATTATATTGCGCACTATAACCACTGTGGATAAACCAATCCACAATGTATTAAAAGCAACCATAGTGGGCAGCAGTTTGCGCTCAGATACCCAGATTAGTAGCGCAGATGTCAACAATGTGACCAGATGCAGTTGCCAAATCTCTTTTTGCCAAACCAGTCCAGGAAGAATTACGGCGGCTTTTGCAATCCAGGCGATGGCTTCCACAACGTTGTAGTTGACCCAGTAGCCCTCTTTAAACCAAAGGCTATAGCTGTTGCTAATGTTGGCAAAACCCACCCGGGAATAAACCAGTGCGGTGATGGATAAAAATATAATTAACGAAATAATAATTTGCAAGCTGTCTCCTAAAGTGCCGAATATCTCAGCGAAAATTAAATTGCACCTGTACTACCAATCTAGTGTTAAAGCCTTACTGTCTGTACCAGCGAATCAGCTATAGGAAAAGGGACATCTGAGTGGAGGGTTTCTCCATCGGCTTGCGGCTCTGGGGTCGGTTTCGACTTCCCAATTTGTTAAAAACCTGGTTTGCCTCAGTTTTATAATCCTGTTGTTTGCGCGCTTGGCTGAGCTTTTCCCGGGCTGCCCGGATAGCTCTGGCATGATCGACGATTGGCTCTGGATAGTCTGTTCCAATCATGCATTGTGCCTTAGTTTGCAGTGTTTTACTCATTAACCATGGCTCGTGAATCCAACTATTTGGCACCTGCCGCAGCTCGGGAACCCACCGACGAATAAACTCACCATCTGAATCCTGGTCATGGGACTGTTTAATGGGATTGTAGATTCGAACCGCATTGATACCAGTCACTCCAGACTGCATCTGCAGCTGACTATAGTGAATACCAGGTTCATAGTCGGTAAATAGTCTGGCCAAATGGTAGCCGGTTTGTCGCCAGTCTAGCCATAGATGATAACTAGCGAAGGACACCAGCATGGCGCGCATACGAAAGGTTATCCATCCCCTATGGATGAGGCTGCGCATACAGGCATCTACCAGTGGATAGCCAGTGTTTCCCTCTGCCCAGGCAGTGTAAGCGGATAGGTCCCCCTCTAGAGGGCGAATAGTCTCATAGGCACTATGCATACATTGAAATTCGATTTGCGGCTGATCTTCGAGTTTTTGTATAAAGTGGCAACGCCACGACAGGCGAGAGCTAAATGCAGACAGACTGCGCCTTTGGCTGTGGTGCAGACTAACCTGAGGCGACTGCAGGAAGCTGTTGGTAGCTTTAACAACTTCGCGAACAGACAGAGAGCCCCAGGTCAGGTGGGGTGACAGGCGAGAGCAGTATTGGTCTGCTGTGCCAGGCCTGGATATATGCTTCACATAGCCCGCTGAGCGGTCTGTTAGAAAGCTGCGCAGAGCTGCTGTTGCGGCAAACCTGCCACCTTGTTGCACTGTTCCCTGCACAGAGTCTCCGAACATTGGATCGTCTGGCAGTGGTATTTTGCCCTCGGCCAGCCCCGCAACCGGCACAATCTGTTCCGGTGGTGGAATCAGCGGTTGTGACATTGTTGCTTGCCGCAGTTGAGCCCAGTGGTCGCGACTTTTTAGGCGCCTAACCACCGCATTGTTCTGGTACTCATAGAAGGGCAGTTTATGCTGCCGGCACCAGCTTATAAACGCCTTATCTCGGCTGTAAGTCCATTGATTGCCGCTCTCCTCATGGGCATAAACCCCATTGATACTGTAGTCTTTATGCAATTCACTAACTATATTTTGAATCTCGCCAACCCTAACCACCAGGGGCTGACCAAGCGCAGCTGTCTGTTGCCTAAGGTCGATTAGGCAGTCATAGATAAAGTGCCAATGGCGCCGCGATGAAAACTTTTGCTGCCAGTATTCGGGCTCCACTACATACAGTGGTATTACAGCAACACCAGAGGCCGCAGCCCTGTGCAGGGCAGCATGGTCATCAACTCTCAGGTCGCGTTTATACCAAACTATGTTGATTGGTTGTTTCATAGCGGGAGGGCAATTACTGTGGCTCTAACTTTTGCAATGCCCAAGGCAAAAGGCGCTCAACAAATTGGCTGTAAGCTACAGCAGATGGATGAAGGTTATCAGTGGCCACCAGGCCAGGGTCGTCTAGCCCCTGTCTGGTTATATCGGTAATGTAGACATAGGTTAGCCCATTGTCTTCGCAATAGTCTCGAGCAAAGTTGTTGTAGAGGTCTATATCTGCACTGATACTCGCGGGGTTTCTAAATTCGCCAAACGGGGTATAGGCATAGTCGGGAATTGACACCACCATCAGTTTTTCTGGGTCCCCACCTACCAGCGAAATAGCCTTGTCTACCAGAGTTACAAACTCGGCCTCATAGAGCTCAAAAGGTCTGTTTTGAAACTGGTTATTCACACCAATCAGCAGAGTTACCAAATCAAAATCACTGGCAGGGGCTTCGCTCTCTATCGCGGTTAGCAAGTTACTGGTAGTCCAGCCTGTTCTGGCAATCACTTGCAAGCCGACGCTGTCTTGGTCAGAGTATTCAAACACCAGGTTTTGTTTAAGCTGCTGGGGAAAGCTGCAGGTCTCGCAGACCCCTTGCCCTATGGTGTAGCTATCGCCCAGAGATAACAGCTTAAGGTTGAGCGCACTGTCGCGGTCAGTAGATTTAAAGAACGACCATATTAGCTGATAGAGATTAAAGTCCTCCCCAAACTCTATGCTATGCCCGCCGTCTTCAACAATAAAATAGCGCACCTTCTTATTATTGAGGCAGCCGGTGAAGGTAAATTCCTCCACCGACTGCTCACCCCAAACTCTGCTTCGCTTCGATGGGGTCATATTGCAGTTAAAGTTCAATGCCCAGTTTTCGGCGCTGCCCTGGGCAGACATAAAGGTGCTGTTGGCCACTCCGCTACCGCCATTTAGCGGTACTAACTGGTCGCTGGCGGCACTTAGTTGAAACACAGACAGAGCCTGAGGAGGCACCGATTCCCCAACTGAGACTGTCTGCTGACTAATCAGTGGTGCTATGCCTTTAAATATGGCGTCCTGTTTGGCGATTTTATTGACCAGGCCAGCACCATTAGAGACACCTACGCCGTAAACTCTATCAAGATCGAAGCTGTCATCAGCCTCAAGACTATTGATGATCAGAGAGACAAATGCCATATCGTCGGCATTGGTTTCGCCACTTACATTCCACTGCTGCTCATAGCCATCGGGAAAAACACCAATAAACTCCCCGGCATCCACTAGATTGCCAATGCTCGGATTGTCGTTTAAGAAAGCCTCACCATTGCCGCCAGCCCCATGGAAGAAAAAAACCACAGGGTAGCTGTCTTCAGCCGAGTTTTCTGGTGTGCGAATCAGGTAGCTGCGCTCGACAGGCTGGCCATCGATAGTTTGACTGACTGTGTTCTGCCCAGATACAGGCACAGCGGTGGGCTCTGGTGTTGCAGTTATAGCAGCCGGCTGAACTGTTGGGGCAGAGGACCCGCCACCGCCGCAGGCCGTTAATAGAAGGAGTAAAAGCCCGATCGCTAATCTCATGTAAAGCCTCTCAGTTGTCTTTTTTCTTGCGAACAATAGTTGTCTCCACATCACCGTCCAGGAGACGCTTATCAATCTCATCTAGCGACATATAGTCCAGATCCCAGTGGTTACAGATATCGTTTCTGTATCTGGTATGGTTTTTGTCGGTAGACTCTGATTTTTTGCGATTAAAGTATTTCAACAATCGATCGGTAATGGCCATACAGTCTGTACTACGGCTCTCTGTGATTGGATCGCTACGCTGACCGCTGAGAAATGATCTTCCCGCCTGCTATACAGGGCAATTTTTAGTCAACGGCACTGGTATCAATGCTACTATTTAGTGCTACCAAAATTAAAACGTACCCCAGTCACTTTTTAATGGATAAGAGGGTACCAACCTACAGGCTAATTTAGGTGTACATAATACTATCTATGGCTATTGCCATTACTCTGGGCACTTCGCTATTTATCTGTCTAAGATGGCGAAATCTTGTAGTGACAGGGCCCACGCCACTGCCGCTGCTCGCTTTCTCGGCTATTCTATTCACCTCCGGTTTGGATGTAGGCTTAATTATGTTCCCCCTGGTGGAATTTCCGGTCTATGCGTCTGAAGAGCCCTATAGTTTTACTAACCCACTGGCTATTGAGTTTGGATTTTGGGGCTTTTTGGTCTGGGCCTTTTACTTCTTAACCACCTTCTATTTTTGTATCGTCGAACCCAGAGTAAAGCTCTTTGAAATGCCAGTGATTCGCTGGATTAACAATGCCATTATTATCTCCACCTGTGCCTTTACAGCCTTTTTGTTTTTAAGCTATGTACCCAGCTATATAGAGGGTATTTCCGCGCTGCAGCAGTATTTGCTGGTGGGACTGATTGTTTTGATGGCGGTGTTTTCCAGCACGGATATTCGCTATGTGAAGATTCTCAGCCTGGGCTCCAGTGCGCTGTTTTTGATGCTGATCCTGGCAATGCTCCTGGACTCTGGAGCCTCTATGCAAGGGTATTTGGGTTCTATGGCAAATATTGCGGGTTATTTTTCAAACCTGCATCGCTTTGTTAGCCCCATCAGTGACTACCATGGTTGGTATCTGTTCTGGTGGTTTGCCTGGAGTATTATGATTGGCCAGTTTGTATCCAGATTTGTCAGTGGCTTAAAAACCTGGCAGCTGATGATGGCGCTGCTGGTTATACCCTCGATTGCCATAAGCCTGTGGTTTTCAGTGCTCTATTATTATTTCTCCAATGAGATAGAAGTGGCCGGTATACTGCGCACCGCTATGGTAGCCCTGGGTACCATCTTTGTAATTAATTCACTGGATTCATTAATACGCCTATATACAGATAATCTGTCGATGACGGTGAACCAACTGGGACGGCGCAAGTATATCCTGGGCAACTGGTTGTTAATGGGTATTCTGGTACTGCTCTATCAGCTTACGCCCCTAAAAATTGAATGGGTGGGGCTGTTGGTGATTGGCTTATACGGGGTGATCTATACTCTGCTATTCAGGCGCAGAGAGCTGCTGGGCAAGATTTTTTCTCAGCCCAGTCAGCGAACTTAATTTTGGTGGTTTAAGTGGTTCAACAGACAACAGATTACGACTACATAGTGGTAGGTGCTGGTTCAGCCGGTGCTATCGTGGCCTCCAGGCTGTCTGAGGACCCTGACTGTACCGTGCTTTTAGTAGAGTACGGCGGCTCTGACGCCAGTGTGTTTATCCGCATGCCCTCAGCTCTGGGTATTCCCATGAATAGCAGTAAATACAACTGGGGCTTTGAGTCAGCACCGGAACCCTACCTCAACAACCGACGTATGAATTGTCCGAGAGGGAAGGTTATGGGAGGTTCATCATCGATCAATGGCATGGTTTACGTTAGAGGTAATGCCACAGATTACGATGAGTGGGAGTCGCTTGGTGCCGCAGGTTGGAATTATCAAAACTGCCTGCCGTACTTTAAGAAACTGGAAAACCACCAATGCAGAAGCAGCGAATATACTGGCTCTGAGGGCCCGGTGGCTATTTCCTCCGGCAATAATATGCGCAATCCTCTGTATCGAGCGTTTATTGATGCTGGGGTTGAGGCAGGTTATGGCGAGACCGATGACTACAATGGATACAAACAAGAAGGCTTTGGGCAGAAGTTTATGAATGTAGACGCCGGGGTGCGAGCATCCACCAGCCATGCCTATCTTAAAACCGCAAAGAACCGGTCTAATCTAACGATTCTTAAACGGGCTCTGGTTACCGCTATCCAGTTTGAGGGCAAAACTGCCACGGGCATACAGTATATAAAGAGAGGCAAAATCAGACAGGCCAGAGCCAGCCGAGAGGTTGTGCTCTGTGCTGGGGCCATAGGTTCGCCCCATTTGCTGCAGGTGTCTGGGGTGGGTCCAACAGAGGTATTAGAGAGCGCGGGTATCGAAACTGTCCATCATCTACCTGGAGTGGGTGAGAATCTGCAGGATCACCTCGAATTCAATTTTCAGTATAGCTGCAAGCTGCCAATCAGCCTCAACAGCAAGCTGGGGCTATGGCAAAAAGCCCTAATAGGTGCCCAATGGTTATTGTTCAAGACCGGCCTGGGCCGCACCAATCATTTTGAAGCCTGTGCATTTATACGCTCCAGGGCCGGTGTAAAATCGCCAGATATTCAGTATCACTTTTTGCCCGGTGCAGTCACCTATGATGGTTCAGTAGCTTTTAAAGGCCATGGTTTTCAGGTGCATGTAGGGCATAATAAGCCTACCAGCAGAGGCTATGTGCGAGCTCGGTCAGCTGATATCAACCAGCACCCACAGATCTTGTTCAACTATTTGCAGACTGAGCAAGATAGGCAGGGCTTTCGAGACTGCGTGCGGCTCAGTAGAGAAATTATAAATCAGCCCGCTATGGACCCCTATCGTGGAGAGGCTATTCAACCTGATCCTGAGGTGCAGACCGACAAGCAGATTGACGCCTTTGTGCGCAATGCAGTAGACAGCGCCTATCACCCGGCTGGTACTTGCAAAATAGGCTCTGATTCCATGGCAGTGGTGGATGCAGATCTGCGGGTGAGAGGTATTGCCGGGCTTAGGGTAATTGATTCGTCGGTCTTCCCCTCTGTGCCCAATGGCAATCTAAATGCACCCACTATGATGGTGGCAGAGCGCGGTGCAGACTTAATCAAAGGACAGAGCCTCAAGCTTTCCAAATCGGCACCGACATATACAGATAAGGACTGGAAGCTGAGGCAGAGACAGGGCACTCCTGTGCGCAAAGCTTAGGATTTGATACATATTTATGCTTACTAAAACTCAATCAACTGCAGATGCATTTAACCAGCACTGGACTGTTGGCAGATACAATAACGACTTTGATTCCTCGCTGCGGCTTGCTGTGGAGCAGGAGTTTGAGCAGGGTTATGTTGATACTGATCTGCTGCGCAGTCTTGGTCTGAGAAACAAGCTTGATGATGCTCACGCTCTAGGGGTCTATCTCCACAGCAGAACCAAGCAGCTTGCAAAGCAAAAAGATTCTATTATTGGGCAAGCTACCAGGATAAAAAGAATTGAAGCTGAGATGTCTTGGGTGCAAGAGACTCTCAGCAATTTAAAGAATAATCCAGGCGTGCTGCACACCGAGCCCTCCCAAGAGTCAATGGAGTTGGCCAGAGACAGCATTGTGTTACAGCAAAAGTCAGAAATGGATGTCGAGGGCAAGCTGGCACAGGCGCTTTCATGGGCCGTGACTCTTGCCGGTATCCTGTTTGTTTTAAGTTTGATTCCGATTCTACTGGTGGTTCCCAGCATGGCATCCCACGCACTGTCTATTTCCATATTGGCCACAGCTGCAGGCACAATTTTATTTGGTGGGGTAGTTTTTTTTGCTACCCACAGCTCCCATGAAAATTTAAATTTCCATTTGCGATCTCAGCACGATGAAGATTTAAGTAGCGGGGCGCTAATTAAAGAATTGGGTCTGCAAATTGATAATGCGCCCTATTATCGCGCAGCTGAAGAGATTGCACAGTTGCAGATTGACATTGCGCGGCTGCGGTATTCCCACAAAGTCAGTGTCGAGCGACTCAATGCGATATTTGAATAATATTATGCCAAAAACAGATTTTACGACCCTAATAATAGGCCTAGTTTTTTGTCTATCACTATCGTCCCAGGCCTATGGGGCCATCAGTATAGATGGTGTGCTCGACGAACCAGAATGGGAGCAGGCGCAGCTCTACAGCGACTTTGTTACCGTAGAGCCTCTGACTGGGGAGCCCGCAAAGTACAGTACTCAGGTGCGGTTATTGACCAACGCCGAGGGTATCTTTATTGGTTTTACCAATTACCAACCGGCAACCACCAGGTCTGTCAACCGTCAGTTCCCGAGGGATGCTGAAATTCAAGCGGATCGCAATGTAGTCAGTATTGATTTCGATGGCACCGCCCAGGCAGGTTATGACTTTACTGTGGGTTCAGCTAATTCGCAGCAGGATGGCATAGTGACTCCCGGCGATTATTCCGCCGACTGGGATGGTATCTGGTACTCCCAGACTTCGGTAGAAGGTGATTACTGGTACAGCGAGATTCATATTCCCTGGACGGTCGCGCCTATGACCAACTCTGCCGATGGACGCAAAAATATAGGTCTGTGGTTTTCTCGGGTGGTATTTGACGAGTCCCTGCGCTTTGCTTTTCCCAATGCCTACTACAGTCGCACAACCTTTATGGAGGACTGGCAGCCCCTGGAAGTTGACCAGGTGACCAGCTCTACCATGGATTGGTTTCCCTATATCAGTTATGCCAGCGACCTCTACGATGGCGCGGCTGCCAACAGCAATAATGACTTTAATGGCGGTCTAGACTTTGTCTGGCGGCCCAACAGCAATACTCAGCTGACTGGTGCCATTAATCCAGATTTTGGTCAGTTGGAAAGTGACGATCTGGTAGTTAACTTTTCGGCCGTCGAAACCTTTGTTACCGAAAAGCGGCCATTTTTCACAGAAAACCAATCACTGTTTAGCGCTAATATCCCTAATGGCGATCAGGCCCTGTATACCAGGCGCATCGGTGCTGGCCCCTCAGGCTATGGCACCAGTATTGTAGATATAGATTTGGCTACCAAGCTTACCTATTTTGGCAAGTCGACAGATCTGGGCCTATTTGTCGTCAGCGAAGACAGTGCGAATGGCGGCCTGGGTGGAGACTTCTTGTCCAGTCGAGTACAGCATAAAACCAGTGACCTGACTTTGGGTCACCGCCTCACCTATGTAGAGCGCTCTGCACTAGACAGAGAAGCCACAGTACAGGTGGCAGATATGATCTGGCGAAAAAGCGAAAATATGGAAATGCGCGGGCAAATTCTACACTCGGATATCAGCCAACTGGCCAACCCTATCAATGCCCAGACTAGAGTCGACAGCCAGGATTTTGCCAGCTGGGTAAACTGGTCCTATGCACCCAATGATAGCTGGTACCACATTCTGTATCTGTCCCATTATGGCGACGACTTTGATATCAATGATATGGGCTACATGCAGCGCAATGATTTTAGAGAGTTTTTTGGCAGTACAAGCTATGACCGTACAGATTTCCCTGACAGCTCGTCATTTCTCTCAAGCTCCACCGTTCTGGAATATGGCTCCACAGAAACTACCGACGGTGATCGTCTCTCTCTATGGACTGAGCTAGATCACAGCTGGACCTTCAGATCCACTCGCCAGCTCGCCCTGGAGGCGGGGGGCGCAGCTGCCAGCTGGGATGATCAGATTACCAGGGGCAATGGTATGCTCGCCAACTCTTCCCGCTATTGGTTAGAGACCAGATATTCAAGTCCCAGAGGAGATGACTTTACTTACAGTGTTAGAGTTAACCTTGAATATAGCCAAACTGAAAAGCTGGCTCTCAATATTAATTTTAGGCCGCAGCTATACCTCAGTGAAACAGTTACCCTGGGTGGTCGATTTAGCTATAAAAAACTCCAGGAATGGCTGATCTGGGATTTTGCTACAGGGCAGTTGTCTGCCTATGATGCCGATCACTTTAATCTGGATATGCGTTTTGATTGGTACCCCTCGGCCAAGCAGGAAGTGAGGTTGAAGTTCCAGTGGGTGGGTATAGATGCAGCTCAGATAAACAGTTATCAGCTTAGTAATACAGGCCGTCTGCTGCCATCGTACAATCAAGCCTCAGACTTTAGTTTGAGCGATACCGCGCTGCAGCTTCGCTACAGATACCAGCTGGCGCCCCTGTCCGATATATTTTTGGTCTACAGTCGCGGTGGCTACTTCGATACCGAGGAGGCTGATCAGGGTCCGCGAGACCTGTTGCAGATGGGATGGGATGGCCTTCAGGTTGAGTCTGTTATTGCCAAAATACGCTATCGTTTTTAGCTTTCTCCCTCCAGCCTTGATACCCATTAAAATTCTGAGTTAGAGTCCAGAGCCACAGTTAAAATACAGTCAAAATAAAAGGTGAATTATGAAACCAGTCTGTTTAGTTATTGGGGCCGGCGCAGGCATTGGCGGTAATGTGGGTATGCGCTTTGCGGCCGAGGGTTACCACTCTGTGCTCTGTCGTCGCAGTGACCAGTATGGGCTAGACAAACTAGTGGCGGATATTCAGACCGAGGGCGGCGAGGCCACTGGGTTTTTACTCAATGCGATACAGCCCGACACCATTGAGAAATTGGTGGAGGCTATAGAGCGGGATACAGGCCCAATAGAAACAGTTATCTACAATCTCGGCGCCCAGATTGGCGACCGGGCGCTGGCAGACACTTCCTACAAAGCCTTTGAGATGGGTTGGCGCATTGCCACTCAGGGTTTATTTCGCCTTGCCTCATCTGTGTGCCCGCTTATGGAAGCCCGGGGTCATGGCTCGATTATAGTAACTTCTGCCACCGCTGCAGTGCGGGGTAATTCCGGGCAACATTCCCATGCATCAGCAATGGGAGGTCGCCGAATGCTCTGCCAGTCGCTAAATGCGGAGATGGGCCCCAAAGGTATTCACATAGCCCATGTGCTTATCGATGGCGCCGTAGATGCGCCAGATACCCTGGGTAAGATGCTGGGGCCAGAACAGTTTCAGGCGCTGCGAGAGAGCAGGGGGCTGGAGCATGATGGCTTAATGCTGCCAGCAAAAATTGCCGAGACCTATTTGCATCTGGCCCAGCAGCACAGGTCCACCTGGACCCATGAAATAGACCTGCGATCATTTACCGATCTGGCCTGGTGGAACCACTAGTACAGCTTATTATCCCCCAGAGGTACTTCAAGGGCATTGGAGGCGGTTTTATCCGGGCCACCTACCATTTCATCGTAGGGGCTGGTATGGCGCAGCACAGTCTCTGTTGCCTTGATCTGGGCCATCATCTTTTGCAGCTCGATTAACTTGCTAGATTTTAGGAAATTACCGCGGTTATCGGCTATATAATGCTCCTCGCCCTCCACCACAGCAGACACCATATACAGGCTTAGATCCACCGAATGGTAGATTAGCTTGTCTACCACAAAATATTTTTTAAGCTTTGCCAGAGGCATTTTCATGCAGTGCTTCCTTATAAGGTATAACGCAAAAAGCCCTCCGAAGAGGGCTTTCACTGAAACCGTAACTTCTGTTTTCTATACTAGCTGCATTGCCATATGGACCATGCAAGCCACTGACGCCATCCAGGAGAGAGAGCGCAGCATACTAATGCCAAACAGATACAGAGGAATATAGATAATACGCAGGCCCAGCCAGTAGGTTGCGCTGGTAGTTATATCAATATCCATTTGCATAGACAGCAGGCAGAGGGCCAAAAACGCTGGCAAGCTAGCTTGCAAATTGGCCGAGGCTCTGGCGGCTCGCTGGTGCATAACCGAGGTATCTACGGCGTCATCGCGGTTAGATAATAACCAGGCAGTATTGTTTAGGTTGAGGAACATAGGCAGCAGCCAAATTTGCGCCAGTGCCAGCGCTAGGCTGTAGATAATAATATCGCTCATCGGGGTATCCTTTTTATTATTGTTAGGGGATCGCCCTAGCTTAACAACAAATTTACCTCTGTCGTACCCTTTTGGCGTATCTTTAAACTATTTATAGCAGTGTTAGACTTCGGCTCAAATAGGACTTAGAGAGATAACCATGACTGATAGAGCAAATACTAATAATCAACCTCTGGGCGGCAACCAGATGCCAAGATTTGCTGGCCAGGCGAGTTTCTTTAGATTGCCTATTCAGCAGGATGCCACAGGTTTGGATGTTGCCCTGCTGGGCATGCCTGTGGATATAGGCACCAGCAACCGCCCGGGCACCAGATTTGGACCCCGAGAGATCAGAACAGAGTCTGTGCTGGTGCGCCCCTACGGCATGGCTACCAGGGCCGCGCCATTCGACTCCTTTCAAGTGGCGGATATTGGCGATGTGGCGGTTAATCCCTACAACCTGTTAAAGACGGTCGATGCTATTGAAGCTGCAGTTGATGCGGTCTTAGCCGCCGGTGCCAAACCAATCTCCGTGGGTGGCGACCATACCTGCAGCCTGCCGGTACTGAGGTCCCTGGCCAAGGTGCATGGCCCAGTGGCACTGGTTCATGTGGATGCCCATGCCGATATCAATGATGAAATGTTCGGTGAAAAAATTGCCCATGGCACAGTGTTTCGCCGTGCCATAGAAGAAGGCCTAATAGAAACTAATAAAATGTTCCAGATTGGACTCAGAGCCACAGGTTATGCGGCTGATGATTTTGATTGGTCCAGAGAGCAGGGCGCCACAGTGATTACCGCCGAGGAATGCTGGTACAGATCACTGGCACCTATGATGGACCAGATTCGCGACACCATAGGGCCAGATACCCCCACTTATTTAACCTTTGATATTGATGGCCTGGACCCCTCAGTGGCACCGGGTACCGGCACACCAGAGCCCGGTGGCTTAAGCGCCTCTCAGGGGTTGGAGATTATCCGTGGTTGCTATGGCCTCAACCTGGTGGGCTGCGACCTGATGGAGGTGTCGCCCCCCTACGATACCACCGGCAATACCTCGCTATTGGCCGCTAATCTGCTATTTGAAATGCTCTGCAGCCTGCCCGGCTGTATTCGTCGAAACTAGTCGGTCGACAGCGGTGCAGGCGTGCCTTCAAATACCGTACCCCAGATCTTGATATCTTTAATGCGCTTGGGGGCAACTCGATAAGGGTCGGCTTCCAATATGGTGAAGTCGGCGTTTTTGCCGGCGCGAATCGACCCAATTCTATCTTCCCAGCCCATTACCCAGGCCGCATCAATGGTAATAGCACGCAGGCCAGCCTCCAGGCTCACTCGCTCATTTTTGCCAGTTAGATTGCCATTGATGGTAACGCGGTTAACCGCCGCAGAGACCAGGGTTAAAGGCTCCAGCGGTGCCATTGGGCTGTCGGAGTGAAAGGCAAAGGGCATACCCAGTCGCTCTAATGACCCCAGCCGCACCATCTGATTGCCGCGGTCAGCGCCAAGCCATTGGTCGCTGTAGATATCGCTAAGAATAAAATGGTAATAAGGATTGGCGGAAACCACAGCGCCTAATTCTGCCAGCTGGCGGTTTTGATCTTCAGTGGTGTAGGCAAAATGTTCCAGCGAGAGGCGATGATCGGCGGTGGGTGTATTGCTTTGTAATGTCTTAAGCAGATTAATCAACACCTCGGCACTGCCGTCGCCATTGGTATGGGCATGAATCTGATAGCCTGCGTCCCAGAAAGCCTGAGCCCATTTCTCGGTGACCTTATGGGGGACCATCCATACGCCTTCGTGGCCATCGATATAGCCGGGGAACTTAAATTGCGCCAGCCCACTATAAATAGCGCCATCAATCATTAACTTAAAGCGGCGATCAAACATCACCCGATGACTACTTTCGTCGCGCCATTTATCCACCTGCTGCAACGCCTGCTCGATAGTCTGCTTGCGGGCAATAAAGTCAGTAATTATTGGCGTTAAAATCACCCGTGCCGGGGCCTGGCTGCTCTCCACTGTGTGGCGAATTAGGTTAATCTCAGCGTCCGGGTTACCAAACACGCCAGTGCCCATATCCAGAGCTGTGGTGACACCACCCTGATGTACCATCTGAATAAAGTTTTGCATACCTTTACCAAAACGCGCGGGGTCAAACAGAAAGGGCATTTTCGGTATCAGGGCGTACAGGCCGTTTTCATAGAAATGGCCCTTGGCCCAGTTGGTCAGTGGGTGGCCCACTAAGTCAGCCTCGGTAACTCCCAGCAGATTAAGGGCCGCATCATTGGCAATTAATTCATGGAAAGATCTATGCCACAGCATCACCGGCTGGTCGGGAAAGAGCTCTGTTAACTCCTCGCGAAATAGGGTGCCATGCCATAGAGGGTGATAGCCCCAGGCAATAAAGGGGATGGTCTTGTCTGTATGCTCATTGGCTAGCTGTTTAAGGCGCTCAATATAAGCCTCTGGGGTTTTTGCCCCGGGGAACTCACCGGTGGGCAATGACCAATCATCTGGCGCAATAAAGGCAAACTGAGTGAGTACAGCCGGCAGACTGGGATGCACATGGGGATCAATAAACCCAGGCATAATCACTTTGCCTTCAAAGCGACGGTCAATGCGGCTATTGGTCTGTTTTATCCAGCTATCCAGAGACTCGAGACTGCCCACAGCCACAATTTTCCCATCGGCAACTGCTACTGCGGTGGCTTCGGGCAGAGCGGGTTCCATGGTGATAATTTTTTTCGCGGTGTAGATCACCAGCTTATCAATAGCCTTTGGCGCACCTGAGGGTTCAGAGCTCCAGCCTGTGGGGCTAACTAATAGGCACAAAAGGGCAAGTTTTATTATTGGTCTCATTGGGCGCACCAGCTGTTAAAGTTATTATTATCAGGTCGCTTTCTAATAGCCAAAATAGCCTGTTTTGGCCTAGTATGGCAACCAGCAATCAACTAACTCATAACAATAATCGCCAAGATATTATTTATAAGAGGAATCAGAGTATGAAGACCAGAGCCGCCGTTGCATTTGGAGCAGGAAAGCCCTTAGAAATTGTGGAGGTCGATCTCGATGGCCCAAGAGCCGGAGAAGTCTTGGTTGAAATCAAAGCCACCGGCGTCTGCCATACGGATGCCTTTACCTTATCGGGCGATGACCCCGAGGGTGCATTCCCGGCGATTCTGGGCCATGAGGGCGCAGGTGTAGTGGTCGATGTAGGGCCGGGCGTTAAAAATCTGAAGCCTGGCGACCATGTAATCCCGCTGTATACAGCGGAATGTCGTGAATGTGATTTCTGCCTCAACCCCAAAACCAACCTCTGTCAGGCAGTTCGCGCCACTCAGGGGCAGGGCGTAATGCCCGACGGCACCAGCAGATTCTCTTTTGAAGGCAAACCCATACTGCACTATATGGGTTGTTCGACCTTCTCGAATTACACAGTGTTACCAGAAATCTCTCTGGCCAAGGTGCGCGAAGATGCGCCCTTCGACAAGATTTGTTATATCGGCTGTGGTGTAACCACTGGCATTGGCGCAGTTGCCTTCACCATGAAGGTAGAGGCCGGTTCCACAGTGGCTGTATTTGGTCTGGGTGGTATTGGTCTCAATGTAATTCAGGGCGCTAAAATGGTGGGCGCCACGCGCATTATTGGTATCGACCTCAACCCAGCCCGCGCCGCGCTGGGCAAACAGTTTGGCATGACCGACTTTATCAACCCGCGAGAAGTGGACAATGTGGTCGACCATATTATTCAGATGACCGGCGGCGGTGTGGATTACAGCTTTGAATGCATTGGCAATGTAGATGTTATGCGTCAGGCACTGGAATGCTGTCACAAAGGCTGGGGCGAGAGCTGCATAGTCGGCGTAGCCGGAGCGGGCAAAGAAATTGCCACCAGACCATTCCAGCTAGTGACAGGCCGTTCCTGGCGCGGTACCGCCTTTGGTGGCGCCCGCGGCCGCACCGATGTCCCCAAGATTGTTGACTGGTATATGGATGGCAAGATCAATATTGATGACCTAATTACCCATAAGATGCCCCTGGAAGATATCAACAAGGCCTTTGATTTAATGCATGCGGGCGAGAGTATTCGTTCCGTTGTTGAATTTTAAGGGGGAGTTTTAAATGGCCCATCAAGCCCCAGAGCAGATAGGCGCCAACCAGAGTTTTGGTGGCCAACAGCTGCGCTATAAGCATCAGTCTGCGGTGCTTAACTGCGAGATGACATTCTCAATTTACCTGCCACCTCAGGCCAGCCAGGGTCCAGTGCCTGTGCTGTACTGGCTATCTGGCCTAACCTGCACCGACGAGAACTTTGTGCAAAAAGCCGGTGCTCAGCAGCATGCCGCTGAGCATGGCATTGCCGTAGTCTGCCCAGATACCAGCCCCAGAGGTGAGGGCGTGGCGGATGACCCGGATACTGCCTACGATATGGGTCTGGGCGCCGGGTTCTATGTCAATGCCACCCAGCAGCCCTGGGCCGAGCATTATCAGATGTATTCCTATGTGGTGGATGAGTTGCCGGCGTTGATTAATGCCCAGTTCCCCGTGGATGGCCAGCGCGCAGCTGTCTCCGGACACAGCATGGGAGGCCATGGGGCCCTGAGCATTGCTTTAAAAAACCCGGGCCAGTTTAAATCTGTGTCAGCCTTCTCGCCGATCTGTTCGCCATTAAATTGCCCCTGGGGGCATAAAACCCTGGGCAACTATCTGGGTGCAGACAGAGATAGCTGGGCCCAGTACGACACCGTGGCTCTGGTTGCTGAGGCCTCAGAGCATCTGCCGGTGCTGGTAGACCAGGGTGAGGCAGATAACTTTCTTGACGAGCAACTTAAGACCCCGCTGCTAATAGAAGCTGCAAAACGCGCCGGCTTCCCCATGGATATTCGTATGCAACCAGAATACGACCACAGTTACTTTTTTATTGCTACGTTTATAGGGGAACATATGGCGTTTCATGCCCGCGCACTGGGGGCTAGCAAGGCATAGAGTAGTGGTCCTTATTAGATAAATAAGAGTCGCTTAGGGCCCGAAATCAGTGGGTTTAAGGTGATAGACTGCGCCGCTACTGGAGTTGGCTTTGCGTCCTTAGGGGTAGGGTAGTAGAGTCGCTCAGCAATAGGAGTTAAATAGACGTGGAAACAAGCGCTCAAAATATCGCTGACATCAGTCATCTTGTGACCCAATATCAAGCCGTGCCCGGCGGACTTTTACCGTTATTGCATGCCATTCAGGGGGAGTTGGGCTATGTTCCAGAGTCCACAGTGCCTGCAATTGCCACTGGCCTGAATCTCTCCCGCGCCGAAGTTCACGGCGTTATCAGTTTTTACCACGATTTTAAAACCCATTCTGTAGGCCGCAATACAGTGCAGATCTGCCGTGCTGAAGCCTGTCAGTCTATGGGGTCGCGCCAGCTTGAAGCCCATGCTAAACAGGCCCTGGGCATCGACTACCACGAGACTACCGCCGATGGCAGCATCACTCTAGAGCCGGTTTACTGTCTGGGCAACTGTGCCTGTTCACCCTCAGTGCGAATCAATGACGATATTGTGGCGCGGGTAGATGCCGCACGCTTTGATGAGCTGGTAGCTAAGCTGGGGGCCTCGCAATGAAATTTTATATTCCCCAAGACACCACTGCACTGGCCTGTGGCGCCGAAGCTGCAGCCCATGCACTGCAGGCCGCTGGCATAGAGCCGGTGCGCAATGGTTCCCGCGGCATGTTCTGGTTGGAGCCGTTGCTGGAAGTGGATACAGATGCAGGCCGTATAGGTTTTGGCCCGGTATCCAGCAAAGATATCCCGAGCATTCTAGATGCCCTCGAGGCCGATGCCAGCAGCCATGATCTGTATCTGGGTCAGGTTGAGCAAATTGACTATCTAGCCAGCCAACAGCGCCTGACCTATGCCCGTGCCGGGCTGGGTGATCCAGTCTGTCTCGATAACTATCAGGCCCTTAATGGCTTTAAAGGCTTAAAAACTGCCCTGGCCATGACCGGTCAGCAGATTGTAGATCAGGTAAAAGACTCTGGCCTGCGCGGCCGCGGTGGCGCAGCATTTCCCGCCGGTATCAAATGGCAGACTGTGCATGATGCTGGGGGCAGCGCTGCGGCAGATAAAGAGCCCTGTCAAAAATACATTGTCTGCAATGCAGATGAAGGCGATTCCGGCACCTTTGCCGACCGTCTGGTGATGGAATCTGATCCTTACCAGCTGATCGAAGGCATGGCTATCGCTGGTTTGGCCGTGGGTGCCACTCAGGGTTATATCTATCTGCGTTCAGAGTATCCAGTGGCCCATAAGCTGTTAGATATTGCGATTGAACGAGCGGAAGCAGCCAATTTCTTGGGCGACAATATTCAGGGTTCCGGCAAAGCCTTCCATTTGGAAGTGCGCCTAGGTGCCGGTGCCTATATCTGCGGTGAAGAGACCTCATTGCTAGAGAGCCTTGAGGGCAAGCGTGGCATGGTTCGCGCCAAGCCTCCGCTGCCTGCAATCGAAGGCCTCTTTGGCAAGCCCACCGTGGTCAACAATGTACTGACCCTGGCAGCCATCTCAACTATTTTGGAGCAGGGCGCAGAGACCTATCAAAACTTTGGCATGGGTCGCTCTCGCGGCACATTAGCCATTCAGCTGGCGGGCAATATTAAACGTGGCGGCCTAATTGAGTTAGCCTTTGGTGTAACACTGCGCGAAGTGGTGGAAGAGTACGGGCAGGGCACCTACAGCGGTCGTCCCATTCGCGCCATTCAGGTGGGCGGGCCCTTGGGGGCATTCTTGCCTGAATCCCAATGGGATACACCTATGGATTACGAGGCCTTTGCTGCAATAAAAGCCATGATTGGTCATGGCGGTATAGTGGTGTTTGATGACACCGCCGATATGGCTGCCCAGGCCCGCTTTGCCATGGAGTTCTGCGTAGTGGAATCCTGCGGTAAATGCACACCTTGCAGAATCGGCTCGGTGCGCGGCGTCGAAGTGATCGACCGAATTGTGGCCAATGAAAATCGCGAGAATAATTTAATTTTATTGCATGAGCTTTGCGACACCATGGAAATGGGCTCCCTTTGCGCCATGGGCGGCATGACACCATTTCCAGTGCGCAGTGCACTGGCACATTTTCCGAGTGACTTTACCAGCCAAGGTAGAGGAGATAACTGATATGTTGGAATTCTACGAACCCCAAGCAGATTACGGCACGCCAAAAAGCACCAGCACCGAGCTGGTAACCCTGAGTGTTGATGGCGTTGAAGTCACAGTGCCAGAGGGCACCTCGGTGATGCGCGCCGCCGCCGAGAGCGGGGTCAAAATTCCACGCCTCTGTGCCACAGACCAGCTTAAATCCTTTGGCTCTTGCCGAGTCTGTCTGGTTGAGATTGAAGGCCGTCGCGGTTTCCCCGCCTCCTGCACTACCACCGTAGAAGCGGGCATGGAAGTCAAAACCCAGTCCGATGAAATTGCCAAGCTGCGCCGCAATGTGATGGAGCTGTATATCTCCGATCATCCGCTGGACTGTCTGACCTGCCCAACCAATGGCGACTGCGAACTGCAGGACACCGCCGGTGAGCTGGGCCTGCGCTCAGTGCGCTACGGCTTTGAAGGCGAGAACCATCTGGTGGCTGAGAAAGACGAGTCCAACCCCTATTTTACCTTTGACCCCTCCAAGTGCATTGTTTGCTCACGCTGCGTGCGCGCCTGTGAAGAAGTACAGGGCACCTTTGCCCTGACCATTGATGGCCGCGGTTTTGAATCCAAAGTCAGCGCCAGTCAGGCCGAAGACTTTATGGATTCCGAATGTGTCTCCTGTGGTGCCTGTGTCAATGCCTGCCCAACGGCAACCCTCACTGAAAAGAGCATTATCGAAGCTGGTAAACCTGAGCACTCTGTTACCACTACCTGTGCCTACTGTGGTGTTGGCTGTTCATTTAAAGCAGAAATGAAGGGCAACCAGGTAGTGCGCATGACACCTTACAAAGACGGCAAGGCCAACGAAGGCCACGCCTGTGTTAAGGGCCGCTTTGCCTTTGGTTACGCCACTCATAAAGACCGTATTACAGTACCCATGATTCGCGACAGTATCGACGACCCATGGAAAGAAGTGTCCTGGGAAGAGGCGGTGACTTATACCGCTAAACGTTTTAAAGATATTCAAAGCCAGTATGGCCGTACCAGCATAGGTGCTATTTCTTCGTCCAGATGCACCAACGAAGAAGTCTATCTGGTGCAAAAAATGGTTCGTGCCGGCTTTGGCAATAACAACGTAGATACCTGCGCTCGGGTTTGCCATTCCCCCACTGGTTTTGGTTTAAAAACCACCCTGGGTGAATCTGCCGGTACCCAAACCTTTGCCTCAGTGGCCGATGCCGATGTGGTAGTAGTGATGGGTGCCAACCCCACCGAAGCCCACCCGGTATTTGGTTCGCGACTTAAGCGTCGCCTCCGTGAAGGTGCCAAATTAATTGTGATTGATCCGCGCAAAATTGAGCTGGTTAGCTCCCCCCATATTACCGCCGACTATCATCTGCCAGTTCGCCCCGGCACCAATGTCACTGTGCTAAATGCCTTAGCCCATGTTGTTGTAAACGAGGGGCTGGAAGCGCGTGACTATATTGAAGAGCGTTGCGACGTACCCGAATTTGAAAAGTGGTTGGCCTTTATTGGTGACGAGCGCCATTCTCCAGAGAATACCGAGAGCATCACAGGCGTACCTGCTGCAGATCTGCGTGCTGCGGCGCGGCTCTATGCCACAGGCGGCAATGGCGCGATCTTCTATGGCCTGGGTGTAACAGAGCACAGCCAGGGCTCCACTGCGGTTATGGGTATTGCCAACCTGGCCATGCTGACCGGCAATATTGGTCGCGACGGCGTGGGCGTAAACCCGCTGCGGGGGCAAAATAATGTGCAGGGCTCCTGTGATATGGGTTCGTTCCCCCATGAGCTGCCCGGCTATCGGCATATCTCCGACAGTGCCACCCGCGAGCTATTCGAAGGGGAGTGGGGCGTCACTCTGGATAGCGAGCCTGGTTTGCGTATTCCCAATATGTTTGATGCGGCACTGGATGGCGACTTTAAGGGCCTCTATTGCCAGGGCGAAGATATAGCCCAGTCCGACCCCAATACCCAGCATGTAGAGGCCGCATTGCGCTCAATCGAATGCTTGGTGGTGCAGGATATCTTCCTTAACGAAACCGCCAAATTTGCCCATGTATTTTTGCCCGGTGCCTCTTTCCTAGAAAAAGATGGCACCTTTACCAATGCCGAGCGAAGAATCTCCCGAGTGCGCAAAGCCATGCCACCATTAAGCGGCAAAGCTGATTGGGAAGGCACCATGGCCTTAGCCAATGCTCTAGGCTGCGAGATGGACTACAACCATCCCTCAGAGATTATGGATGAGATTGCGCGCCTAACCCCAACCTTTAACGGCGTTTCATACGAGCGTCTAGAGCAGCTGGGCAGTATCCAGTGGCCCTGCAATGACAACACCCCAGATGGCACGCCGATTATGCATATCGACGAATTTGTGCGCGGTAAAGGCTTCTTTGCCATGACCGAATATGTGCCCACCACCGAGCGCGCCAACCGCAAGTTTCCGCTGTTGCTAACCACTGGTCGTATTCTGTCCCAGTACAACGTAGGCGCCCAAACCAGACGCACAGACAACAGCGAATGGCACGGCGAAGACCTGCTGGAAATCCACCCTCATGATGCTGAAGAGCGCGGTATTAACCATGGCGATTGGGTAGGTATAAACAGCCGAGTAGGGGACACAGTGCTGCGCGCCAATGTTACCGACCGAGTAAAACCTGGGGTTGTGTACACCACCTTCCATCACCCGGTATCCGGTGCCAATGTGATCACTACGGATAACAGTGACTGGGCTACCAACTGCCCAGAGTACAAGGTTACTGCAGTGCAGCTGAGCAAAGTGACCGAGCCCTCCAACTGGCAGGCGCGACAAAAATCCTTTGATAAGCAACAGCAAGGCTTATTAGAAGAAGCACGGCACTAACCATGGCAACAGCTGGTTCAGATAAAGTCAATCGTGTTATCTGGAAAGCCGGCGAAACCGTCGAAGGCACAGACTGGGTGGCCACAGAGACTGCTGTGGCCTTGGTGTATAACGGCATCTCCCATGTGGTGATGATGGCAACGCCCCATAATCTAGACGATTTTGCCCTGGGGTTTAGCCTTAGCGAAGGTATTCTAAGCTCCCCGAAACAGCTTTTAGATTACGAAGAGATCGTTACTGATAAAGGCATAGAGCTGGCACTCAGTATCACCGCTGAACCCTTTGCCGCGTTAAAAGAACGCCGCCGCAATTTAGTAGGGCGAACCGGCTGCGGTCTCTGTGGTGCCGAATCTCTAGAACAGGCCATCACCAGGCCAAACAGCGTTGATACAGAGCTAACCGTCAACCATAAAGCCCTGCAGCGAGCCATAGCAGGTTTGCCAGGCGAGCAACAGCTGCAGCAGCAGACCGGCGCAGTCCATGGCGCCGCCTGGTGCAGTCCAGAGGGCGAGATAAGAATGTTGCGGGAAGATGTAGGCCGCCATAATGCCCTGGATAAATTATTGGGTGCAATTAGTAAGCAAGAACAACAGCCGGGTTTTTTGCTGGTTACCAGCAGAGCCAGCTATGAAATGGTGGCCAAAACCGCCAGTGCCAATATCCCCCTATTAGCCGCAGTATCGGCGCCAACATCTTTAGCTATAGAGTTGGCAGGGCAGTCAGGTTTAACCCTGGTAGGGTTTTCGAGAACAGGCCGCCATGTGGTTTACACCAATGGCCACCGGCTTACAGAAGTTTAAAAGCAGAAGAGTACAGCATGTCAGAATCCAAAATTGAACGCCTAGTAAGCATGGTCAATCAGATCGCCCTAAATATGAGCGCCAACGGCAGCGATAAAATGGTCGCCGACCAGGTAGCTCAGCATCTGGAAAAATTTTGGTCACCGCCCATGAAAAACCTTATTACCGAACAGCCTGCGGACACTGATATTGGGCTTACAGCAATTGGGCAGTTAGCAGTCCAGCAGCTGTTGGCGATTCAGCAAGCGAAGCGCACTTAACTTATTTAGTTTGGTTGGCAAATCCGCTTTTTTCGGCAAGCGTAACAAGCGGGTTGTGTATGACGAATGCTTCTCAATTAAATAACAGTTAATTCGCTGTGGCTTCTGCATTAGCGATACTTCCGGGCCCATAGGTCGCCTAAGAAAAGTTATTAACCACACTATTGATTCTGGTCACTCAGTGCTTGGCCTTCGTTCTCACTTTTACTTTGGTAGGGGCCTTCCAATATCAAGTTCTACAAATATCTGGTCATACCAATTTTTATATGCTGTAATATTGGCAACTTAACCGCAGCGGCTCGTTGCTCGGCATGTATTAAGAATTAAGGTTTGTTATGAAAACTCCAGCTAATTCCTCAGGCGATAGACTTTACCGACAAGTTGTCCTGAAAATCCTGAAGCTCACCGGCTCTGGGGAGTATCCTGTAGGTAGTCGATTGCCATCGGAGCGTGAGTTGGCGGAGCGTTTTGCTGTCAGTAGACCCACAATCCGAGAGGCGATTATTGCGCTTGAGGCCCAAGGCGTGGTTTCGGTTAAGACCGGATCTGGTGTCTATGTTCGCGAGCGTCAGTCGGATGTTCTTAGTTTGGGCCAGTCAGTCAGCCCATTTGAGCTTATAGAAGCCAGGGTTTATATCGAGGGTGAGGTTGCTGCGCTTGCGGCATCGCTTATCACTGATGAGCAGTTGAATACCCTGCGAGGCCTGCTAACCGAGATGGCGGAGGAAAACATTCAAGACGAAGCTTCTTCGGCAGGGGCAGATAGAAAGTTCCACTCGGTGATCTCGGAGGCGTCTAATAATCGCATATTGGGGCTATTTATAACCCAGCTGTGGGAGGCTCAGGAAACACTGCCAAATATCCGAATGGCGCACTCGGCGGTTTGCATGAAAGACACAGAACGCCGGATGGCAGAGCATGAGGCCATCTTTGATGCTCTTAAATCACGTGACCCAAATGCTGCTCGCGCTGCCATGCGCAGCCATTTCGCTCGTATGTTGACTGCGCTGCATGAGACCACCGAGGAGGCGGCCTTGAATGAAGCTAAGCTGAACGCATCCAAGATACGAGAGCGCTTTTCTTTCGAGCGTATGGTCGACTAACCTCGTTCTTCACTTGTCACCCCTCATCTTTTGATTCTACCTTTTGCTTAGCGGCTTCTGCTGGGCATTAGGGCCAATGCAAACCGAGACTTAAAATCCCCTTTTATTTTCCGCAACAGGTGCATCCTACCGACTATATGGGTGCGTCCGAGGTCTGTTTGCGGGAATAGCTAAATAATCTATGCATTTGAGCGCTAGGATAAAATTGTTTTGTCCAATAAGGTAATATTGGTATTACAAACCTAGTTGACAGATATTGTTTATTTGGTTAGTTTAGCCTCG
>OCVR010000702.1_pt1 | contig 27700 bp, 18 predicted proteins | sample 1539091 | NCBI WGS metagenome assembly OCVR01 (sample SAMEA3355530, study PRJEB22509) | marine metagenome | biome: marine; feature: coastal ocean; material: water | place: USA | collected 2010-08-07 | depth 16 m | reverse complement strand
TTACCTGTAGTAATAAAGTCATTACTACCAATATTTGCATTTGAAGAAGTATTTAAAGCATCAGTAATACCATAGCCTGCTACAGTTGTTGGTTTACTCGTTAAAGAATTAAATACACCATCAAAAGCATCAGTAATACCATAACCGCTTATAGTAGTAGGCTTACCTGTAAGAGAGCTAAACGCGCCATCGAACGTAGTAAAAGAGCTAAGATCTGGAGGAGTATAAGTAAATACGCCATTAGCATTGTTATATGATAAAGCACCTCCTGATGAAGCCGCAAGTGTAGAAGTGCTTAGATCTGTTAAAGCTATACCACTTCCACCAGTTACAGCAGCTTGAACAAATTCTGTTGTAGCAATCTGAGTAGTATTTGTTCCACTTGAAGCTGTGGGAGCTGCGGGAGTACCTGTAAAAGTAGGAGAAGCGAAGGGCACAGCGTCAGAAATGCCGTAGCCTGCTATAGTAGTTGGCTTGCTTGTTAAAGAGCCAAACGCTCCGTCAAAAAGAGCTGGAGGAGTATAAGTAAATACTCCATTAGCATTATTGTATGCTAAAGATCCACCCCCAGAAGCAGAGTTCGAGGTAACACTAAAACTATTTAAATTAGCGTTGCCGAGCCCAGATATTTCTGCTTGTACAAATGCAGTCGTCGCTAGTTGTGTTGTATTGGTACTGGTAGCCGCTGTTGGAGCTGTCGGAGTACCTGTAAGCGCCGGACTTGCAAGAGGGGCTTTTAAAGCTATACTATCAGTTACTGTAGTAGAAAAACTTGCATCATCATTCAATGCTGCGGCAAGCTCATTTAAGGTATCTAAACTTCCAGGAGCTGAGTCTACGAGACTTGCAACTTGTGTATTTACATACGAAGTAGTAGCAAAAGTAGAAGTGTCTGCAGGAGTAAGTGTAAATTCTCCTGTAGCATTATTATAAGAAAGTCCGCCGGACCCGGAAGCACTTGCATTAGCTGTGATAGAGAAGTCATTTAGTTCTGCCTTTTTTATATTTAAAAGATATGTGTCTAAATTAGATGTCGTAAAGAAAAATGCCTCTGTCGAACTTGTAGCAACTCCTACTTTTAACGCAGAGGTAGTTTTAGTTTGTGTTAAAGTTCCGTTTGTTTCTGCAAAAATAAGAGTATTGTCTGTAAGGCCACTAAACCCAGTTACTTTACCATGTACTCGAACTGTAACAGAGGCAGAATCTGCAGCACTAGCAAGTGCTATACCTATAAACTCTAGATTAGAGACACTTGCAGAAATGGTAGATACAGTTCCATTAGCATTAATTGCTACAGGGTCTCTGGCTGTAATAGCCCCTGAAGCTGTAAAGGTTTGATCTAAGTTATCAACTATAGAAAGTTCACTGAATCGTTTATCTACAGTAGTAGATGCTAAGTTTGGAGGAATTACATTTTCTTGATTACCAATCGCAGTATTTACAGGAACAACAAGAGTAGTTCCATTTGCAGAGATTTCTGCAGATCCAACAAGAATCGTATTAGGACCAAAGTCGCCGGTGTCAAAATAACCGAATGTAAATCTGTTAGTAGGTGTTCCAATAGTAGCATTTGCACCAGCAGGAAGTACAGTATTTACATGAAGCTCGTTTACGTGCTCTGTTGAGGTACCTATACTCACGCCCCCTGCAGTAGCGGGTTTTACTGTCCCTGTTAGGTTTATTAATTTATCTTGAACGTACTCTACAGTAGCTAAATAAGAGGTAGCAGCGTCCCAGCTAGCAAAATTATAAGTAGCCCCGGAAAGCTGGGGAAATCCGGTAAATGCTGGACTTGCTAACGGAGCCTTAAAGCTTATAAAAGATTGTAGGGCTAAATTACCTGTTGAAGCACTATTTACTAAAGTAGATATAGGAGTAACAAGTGCGCTTACACCTCCTACAGTTTGAATTTGAAAATTACCGGCACCAGCTCCTGGTGTGGGAGCTGTGGGAGTGCCGGTAAGGTTTGCATTAAGTGCCTTAATAAACGTAGAGTTTACATAAGTTGTTAAATCTGTTTCTACATTTATTATGCCTTCTTTTAGATTTATAAAATTAGAGTCCACTTCTAAGACTGAAAGCACTGTTCCTTTTGCAGCCGCAGAAGTACCTCCCGTGTAGCTTTGGGAGGTATTCTTTGTAACAATTGTAATTGAGCTAGCAGTCATAGTAAACCTCTATATTTTAAGGCGTTTGGTCAGAGAGTTGAACAGACCAAGTTATCTGTAGTGTGTCAAGTTGAGCTTTTGTTACTACATCAAACGTTGTTCGACAAAGCATTGTTTGCTCTATTGCGCCGGATCTAGGGCTTCCTTTTGAGAAAGAAAGAACAGTGCCGCCTCCAAGTGCATCAATAGCCTGACCCTCTAAATTCAGTGCCGTATAGCCCGCATCGGAGCCATCAATAGCTACTACAGTACTGCCGTCACGGTCTGTAAAAACTCCTCCGAAAGATGGGTGAGTGGTTCTACAGTTAAAGACACCTGCTTCACGTACTAACGTTGTAGCGACATTTGGGTTTTCTTCCTTAAAGGTCGCAATAAAGATAATTCTGTTTCCAGTCTTCTTTGAGCCTTTTACACCAACAGCGCCTCCAGCAGACACGTCTGTCAGAGCAGAAGATCCAAAATCATGCTCATCAGGGTGATATCCTTCGGTACTAGTACCAGTATCTGCAACAATACTGCCCCCTACACGAGTTCCTTGGAAAACTCCATCTAAGTCTGTACCAAATTGAGTGAAATCAGCACTTGGCTTATCTGTAGACTCTCCAAAGAAAGGAGCTAGTTTACTATTAGCAGCAATGTCTGCAGGAGTATTGGTTGTGTCGTAATAGCCACCAATTTTTCCTCGAAGACCTGTTTTATAATCGGTAAAAGTATTAGCCGGGTCAGCAACTGCTGTGAAGGGGTGAGGATTTGTTCCGCCTCCAAGAGACGTTAGTATGTCTGTATACTGGAATCTAACCGACTGGGCCCCAATTTCTGACCCAGAAGCAATACTAGCGTTTCCTCCTGTAATGACAGAAGGGTTTCCTGCAACAAGTAGGTCAATTTTAGTTGTTCCTGCAAGACTCCCTGTAGCCACATTTGTTATAGCACCGATTGTTGTATTTGCAGGAATAAAAGTCTCGTTTATTATAGTTACGCTCATTCCAACTCGTAAAGTTCCGGAAGTAGCAGCACTTGTTGGCATAGTAATAAAGGACTCACCAACTACAGCATTATTAAAAGCTCCTCCTCCTGTCGCTGTTAAGTTGCCTCCAGCAAGCGCAATATCAAAAGTAGTGTAGTCAGAAGCTAAGGAAGTATCTTTCATTAGCTGCACACGAGTTCCTACTTCTGTCTGTAAAAATCGGTTAGTAGTATTAGCAGAAATTACAGAAGATGCACCAGCGTTTGCGGGGCTTGCCACGCCTGTACCAATAGCCATGTGGCTCATCATACGAGGCATTTCATGTGCTCCGGTGCCACTGCCCTTTCTATCTTGGTTGGTATCAATCATGCGTCCAATGATATGTGCAATCCCGTCCTCAGTTACAGCATTACGAATAGTCTTGTGCTGCTTTACTCTACCATATTGATCTCGAAGTACGAGATTGACAATACCTCTTATACTGGCATTATCTTTTAACATAGGGTTTCTCCTTAAAAATTGGCATGAGTGCCATCTTCGCCGACGTATGCCTCCGTAAAGTAACTAGGGAGGCAGTATATGGGTACGAACGCAGTTCCAGAGTCGGCAACAGCAACTTCGTTCAAAAATTCTTTATTTGTTTTAATTCTAGGCTGTTTAATAAAAACTTGTTCAAAAACTGGAGCCCCTAAAGTCGTTGTTCCTACTTGTATGTTTTTAAGATAACCTTCTTCTAGTAAATTAAGTACTTCTTCTGGGGATGGTTTCTGAACTATACCAATATCTTCGATTGCAAATATTCTTTCTAACTTAGCAAGAGTGCTTCCGCTAAAAACACTAGGCTTGAGAGACTTAGTCGCCGCTACGTCCTGGTCGTACTGCTTAAAGTAAAGTATATCACGCTCTTCAAGGAGAGAGACTGCTTCTTCGAAGGGGCCTACATGCTCCCAGAACTCAAAACCTAGGTCTGAAGCTCTTCTAATATATACCTTTCCTGTGCCTGTGTCGTACCATATAAAACCTATAGCAGGCTCTTGCGGGGCAGTAGAAGATATAAGATCATAGTCTATTGGTAGTAGAGAATCCCCGTTTGCATCCCTAAAATATACTGGTTTTTTAACTATATGATGAGGCTCTCGTACCGCTGTACTTGTTAATTTCTCTAGCACAGACTCTATATTTCCTCCAAGAACTAGGGGAGCTAGACTACTTGTGTGCATCTTGTCTATATCAAATTGTTTACTATATTTGATTAACATTTTTTGCTCAAAGTCAAGAGGCTGCGTCCCAGCATAGGCGGGCCAATTTCTAAAAGCATCCACAAAAGCTCCATCTCTATCAGCTCCAGGAGAGTACTGCAATATAACATCATAAATAGGATCTTCTAAACTTAGTGCTTCTGACTCGTATCTATGTAAAAATGTTGCTGATACTTTATCTTGAATAATTCTGTTTGACCCAGCAAATTTTAAAGTTTCTGCCGAATTAATGTTTTCTTCTTGGCGACTTCCTGGACCCAGTTTAACTAGTGTGTCTACGTGTTTAAAGTATTTGCTCCAATAAGAGTCTGCGAGCATTTTGTCAATAAATGTCTGCCCTGATGTGAGTTGTAAAGTTCCTCCATGTGTATTACTAATAGCTATATCGTCTGCGGTCATTTCTCTAAAAAATAAATTTATACGACGACCGCTGTCTTGGTGTGTTACAGTTTCAATATATTGATCGCTGTAGTACAAGCCTTGCTCAGTGTGCCACTCTGGCTGAGGATTTTGAGAAAAATTGCCTGGGCGCACTCCGTATTTATATCTTAAAGGTGCAGGTCCGTAGTACCCTCGGTATCCAAATCCATTTACCATACGCCGCCCTACAGCTAAACCGCCCTCTGAGTATATTTTAGCAGAGTCAGTGGATACCATAGCAGAGTCAGTAAACCTATCTATCTCTCCCTCACCATAGCCAGTTCGTTTTACAGCTTGATGAGAATATTTCTCACGAAGGTCAGGAAGCACCGCTGAATCAGTTCCCGATCTGAATCTTCCAAAATTTGCATAAATATGGTCAACTATTATATATCTTTCATTTTGTATTTGTGCTTGGGCATTAGCGGGCCACCCAGTGCCGTTTATAAGATTGCCATCTTCGTCTAAAGAAGTTCCCACAATAGGTCTGTCAAATTTATCCCCAAGGTCTACAAAATATGTAGTAGGCCCGCTTCCTAGAGGTTTTCCTGCTATTGGGCCCGGTAATTGTGAAAATATGGAGAAGAAAGTTTCGTCAATAATAAACTCTAATACTATCTTTCTTCGCTCTACTTTATTAATCGCTTTTACATTCTGAGTATCTAAACTTCGGGGCTTGCTTGTGTTTACAAATTGATTAATGTCTATATTTTCGACTATGCCAGGCTTTCTAAACTTTCTTGCTTCCTCTAAAACTTCTACAATGTCTAAAGGTTTTTTGTTGGTCAGAAAGACAGGTACTTCACTATTTGTAGCTGCTTTTTGAAGGTCTAACGACTTTTGCTCTCCAGATATAACATACGGAATTTCAGTTGTAAAAAGATTTTCTTGTCTAATAAACTTCGGAAAGTTTGTTAGAAGGTCAGTCGTTCCAACTTTAAATTCTTCTGCTAATCCGCTTTCTGTTGAAAACTTCTTAATGTCTGTTGAAAACTTTTTGCGAACTTCTTGATTGGGGTTAAAAATATCTAAAATGCTATCCTTTGGAGTTTTTGACGCTAGTGCTATAGAAGCTAAAGAGGCTATTTGCTCTGTAAACTTCGGCAAGATTGCAGGAGTTACTAGCATACCGTCTCCTGTTGCGTCATTAAATGTATTCAGAATTCCTACAAAACTTTCTTTAAAAGGGTTAATTTGATTAGTTGTGCTACTTTGTGTTTTTACTTTTTGAAGTTCTAATGTATCGACTGCTCCTGAAAAGATATAGGGAGAATTTATAAAGGCAAAGCTAGAGTCTTCCATTGCACTTGTTTTAAGTAAGTCAACTTCTAGAAAAGCACTAATACCTTCTATAAGGTCTGCACCTGTCTCAAAACTAGCAGAGTCGCTAGCAGTAAATAAATCTAGTAGCGGGTCTTTTGCTGCGGTTTTATATACTAAAAGCCTATCTTCTGTGGATGCGAACTCAGTAGGAATTCCTGACGATTTTTTAAACTTTATATCTTCATCGTCCCAAAAGCCTATATCATCAGGTAGTTCTACAGCTCTTGATATTTTAAATTCTTCAAACGCGTCAACTACGTCTTCTTTTTTCATTTTTGGAATTCTTATAGAATCCAAAGTATCCAGTAAACCAACTAACTCTGATATATCAAAGTTATAATTAAGAATGTAAGATAGAACTGCTTTGAGCAAGCTCGGAGATGTTCCAAAACTAGATGATATAGTTGGAGCATTTGTGCTAAGCCCAGAGAATAAAGGTGCGTTTAAGCCTACTCCTGTTAGATCTGGAGCATTATCTACCGCATCCTGTAGACGTGGAGACGTTAAAGACGGGCGTGATATGTATAATACACCTTTTTTCATGTAAAGTCATTTCGTACCTTCAGATTAATAATCTCAAATGTGCTCATTATTTTATTAGTAGGCAGAGTAAGCTCTACTTCTGCTTCATAAAATCCTTCTTCGCAATCACTGCTTGTTAGAAAAGCCTCAAGAGGGAACGATAAGTCTCCTGCAGGCAAAGAGCCTCCACTACTGGCAGCAATGCTTGAGATTACGACTGTAGTACCTTTTTTTCGAATATGCAACTGTACTTGATGCCCTGCGACATCAAAAGCGGCTCCCGTATCCTGCCTAGTGAGGGAGGTTCGAAGAGAAGGACCTGTATCTCCTTTTACTATTTGAATTATATCCATATTTATTAATATACTCCAAAAAGGAGGCTTTGACTATTTATTGCTATGATTATAGCATTGTACACCTACCTTGTCAAGATTTATTTTTTGCAGGTTATACTTATAGTATTAGTATATTCTTACCAAGGCTTTCCGGTAGCAGAAGTTGGATTTTTATCCGCCTCAATTTTTGTAGTCAGTGCCGCTTCAACACTGTCCTGACCTACAGACTCCCATACCCAACCTAAGACATTAGCTTCTGTTAGGCTACCATAGGCAATATAGTTAGATGCAGTAGGGTCTGGTGTAAAAGCCACAGTACCGTAAGATGATGCAGCGTAGGTCACAGCGTCGTCACCAGTTCCTACGGTTTCTTCTTTAGTACATCGCCAGTGTGCAACGGTTACACCGCCGTCTGCCAAGGTACGCTCAAGTGTTGCAATAGTCCATGTAGTCATTTTTATTCTCCAAATACTGCGTTGCAGATAGCTTGTACGTTAGCGGGTTCAGCTGAGTAGTCGTCACCTGAGTGAATTACATGACGGTGATACGACTGTGAAATTAGATCGCCGTCCTCTAGCACACGAGTAGCAGTCCGCACTTGAACAATTGTGTTGCCACCGGCTTCTACTACTTCGATTTTGTCTGCTGTTACTTCTTTTGTTAATGCCATTTTCTTTCTCCTTTAGTCCGTCTCAAGAATACACTTGAGATAATTAGGCTGTTTCGTAAACAAGGTTTCCGTGAATATCTGATGCACCAGAAGAAAGCTGAGAAACAACAACAGCATCGTTACCTGCCCCACTTCTGACTTCTAGTATTTTTACGTATGTTTGCCCTTCATTTACTTGCATAAAGGGAGTTTGTTCAAACGTCACTACGCTCAAGTTAGCTGTTCCGGTATATTTAGCGGTGCCGGATACAGACTTTGTAGCAAACGGTAGCCCAGTAATAAACACATCATTACCAGCAGTCATTCCTGTGGTGCTTATATTTGATACGTTAAACTGAACATACACAACTGCTCCAATTTTGACGTATGTTCCTCTTAAAGCTGAAGAGCTTTCATTTCCTCCACTTGAAGCATCAGCAACTGCTCCTGTAAACGTCCCTTCTTCATAGTCATCCAGCGTCTTGCTTGAAACGTTGCCGCTAGTAGCACCGAAGACGACACCGCCTGACAGGTAAAGGTTTTTCCACTGATTTCCGGCTTGACCTAAGCTAATAACTCCAGTGTCAGCGGTGGCTGGCTCGAAATTATCCTTGTATGCCTGAACTGTTCGTCTGGTGGTATTCGTGTTATTACCAAACTCTAAATTGATTGCTCCGCCTGATGTTTCAGGAATAGTAATGTCAATAGTTGATGTGCCACGCACACCGCCTGACAGGTAAAGGTCTTTGAAGCGTGAAACAGTTCTTCCTAGATCAATAGCCGCATCACGATTAGCGGTCAAACCTTCTGGCGTAATAGCATCTGACCCACTATTAAATAATAACTGGGTATCACCATTACCTATTTTTATGTAGTTTGCTCTAACGCCAAGTACGCCAATTTCATTTCCATCTGTACTTAGACGAATAATATCTCCGTCATTACCACCTAGCTTGTTTAGATAAAGAAGTTCATTTGCGCTATCTCGTGCTAGTTGTAATGTGCCTTCTGGCGCCAACATGCATCCATCGCCACTAGCTGTGAAGCCAATATCAGTTTCCGTAGTACCAATAAGCACGTTGCCAGATGCATCAATTCTTGCGTTTTCTGTTCCATTGGTTTTGAAAGTTGTAACACCTGCGCTATCTAAGAAAATATCTGTAGGAGCATCCACACCAAATGTTGTAGCTGGTGATATTTGTAGATTGCCTCCAAAGGTTTGAATACTACCGACTGTGCCGGTACCACGATAAAACTCAAATAACGCACCATCATCTGTTGTTCTATTTGCAAAGAAAGGTGTTTGAGTTGTAGTTGTACCACCTACTGTGCCGTGGTCACGTAACTCTGCGCCTGCTATTGTGTAATTTGAAGAAGTCTTACCAACCAGCACGTTGCCGCTAGAGTCGATGCGCATGCGTTCTGTGCCTTCGTTATGAAAGGCCATATAACCCGCACTACCTGAACCACTGTATTCTCGTATTGCGCCAGTGCTTAAACCTGTTTCTAATTTTAATTCTGCATACGTTGTTGCGCTTGTCGCATTTGTATTTAAAACTCTTGCAGAAATACCGCCTGACCCTTGTGCGCCTGAAACGTCTAAAAGATTTGCTGGACTGCTAGTACCCAGACCAAAATTTCCACCGGTGTTGATGTAGGAAACGCCCCCAGCTGTGAAAAGCACATCAGTATTATTTCCTGCGTCTATCAAAGTGATTTGACCATCACCTTGAGCGTCTACACCAATTACAGCCTTCTGCACTCCGTTGCTGTTTGAAAAGTGTGCAATGTCCGTGCTAGTCGTTGCCGCACCAGAAACTTCTAAAGGTGCGTTTGGACTGCTAGTGCCAATACCCAAAGACTCCGCAGAACTATCCCAGAAGAACTTCGCAGTCGTGCCAGTGTCTTCGTAAAAGCTGATGTCGCCGCTTCCGTCAATAGTCATTGCTTTTGTAAGCGCACCATTAGCAGTATCAAGTTTAAAATCCCAAGCAGACACTGCCTCACCACTAGAGCCTGTAACGACAATACTAGTTTCAGCGTTTGCGCCGTTAGAAGATTTTGCTCGTTGATTTATTGTAGATGTTTTAGAAGTACCACCAGACACGTTTACATTAAAAACAACATTGTCTGATAAGGCTATAACTGAGCCTACACCATTTACTGTAAGCCCATCCATCGTGGCTGTGCCAGTAACGTCAATACCTGAGCTACTCGTGGCTAGTTTTTGTCCGCCTGCATAAAATAAAGAAACCTCTGCTCCATCTGTTCCTTTTAAGTAGTTAGCAGTGGCTCCAGCATTTTGTAAACGAACGTCAGTACCTTGTATCAACAGGTTTCCAGTTCCTGAGTCAGTAATGTATGAAGCAGAGCCTGAGTGGTAGATTTGTAGATCAGAACCAGCACCGAAGATAGCCTTACCATTGTCAGCAAAAGTAGCATCACCTGTAACGTTAATGCCTGTGTTCGTTGTGGCTAGTTTTTGTACGCCGTTATAGTACAGCTGAACATCTGCATCAGGAGTAGCAACAATCATGTTTTCAGTGGCTGACTGAAGCTGTATTGCGGCTCCATCAGTAACTAACTTTAAGTTTCCACTTCCTGCGTCTTGGATGCGGCTATTAGAACCATCATGATAAATCTGCAGGTCAGAACCAGCACCAAAGATAGCCTTGTCGTTGTCACCAAAGGTCACGTCTGCAGAAGTCGCAAGACCTGCAAAGGTTGGCGTGTCAGTAGTAGCTACGCCTTGATCCAGAGATTTAACAGCAGTAAGGTCAGTTAGCTCAGAGTCCATCAAGGCACCAGCAGCAGTAACATTAGTTGTGTCTGTTACGTCTGCTAAGGCTTCAATATTGTCCAGCTTATCTCCGTCAGTAGCTACGTCACGTCCATCTACATTACCTGATACAACAATATTACCAGTTACATTAACAGAGTTACTAAAGTCAAATGCATCTGTTGCCCCATTCCAAAGTATGGACGCATCAGTAGTGTTACTTACTGCGTCTTGTATAGTAATTCCTGCCCCATTAGCAGTAGAAGAAGTATCTCCTGAACCGTAGTTTAGAGTAATATTTTTATCTTCTACATCTAATGTAGCTGTATTTAAAGTAGTAGTGGTACCATTTACGGTAAAGTTTCCATTAACAGTAAGGTCGCCTGAAATCGTTCCGGCATCTGCAGTAATAGTTAAATCTGCCCCGTCCCAAGTTAGGTTATCCCCGCTTGGGTCGCCAATGCTAACTTTATACTGTGCACCTGTGTACCCTAAAAAGAACCCATTACCTGTATTAAATGCAGTTTGACCTCCTTTAATTACTCCACCAGAGCTTAAAGTGATGCCCGTATCTGCAGTGTTTAAAGTTACGCCTGTATTAATCCCACTCTGGGCCTGGCCTTGTGGATTTAAGTTCTCCACTTGACCTATTGTAAGGTCAAGAGTAACTAAGGGCGGCCCTACTACTATAGCCATTATTGGTCTCCTTGTAAACGCACTACTAAAGCGTCTTTTGCAGGATCTGGCCTAAACGCGAGTTTCCATATTTTTAATCCAACAAGCGAAGACTCAAAAACAGTGTCTATTAAAATTGATTGTGCCGCAATTGCACTTAGAGCTACTGCTGAGAATACAGCAGGAGACGCAACAGTAGGTAGATCTGCCTTAAATACTATTATATCGCCGGGTACAAAGTGTGTAGAAAATTGACCGTCTAGATCCTGTACAATAGAGGGTGTAAGGGGTTGACTATCTACAGCGCCAATTTCTACAAACTCTGTTTGGCCTCCGGAGCCGGTTCCAATATTTCTCCAAAACCCCCTTCCATTCAGTATATCTGTATTCCACTCATAAAGCCCAATACTTGCCGCACTATGGTCAAAATAAATCCAAGTCTCTCTGCCTGCAGGGGCGTTTGATACATTTATGGACTGAGTTGTAATAGTTACCGGATCAGCAGGGGCCGCATTAGAAGAAACTACCGCATTCGCATTTTCAAAGCCGTAGCTATTACCATCAGAAGATAAAGAAGTAGTATTATTTGATATTATACCTTTCACAATTCCATGCACTCTATCTGCACTTAAAATAATATCATCCTCCTCTCCTAGAGAAATAACTATTATAGTATAAGGCGATTTATTTCCTGAAGAAGACACAGTTCTAACTCTAAACTCATAAGTGGCGGTAGAAGACACAACAAAATCAGCTGTGCGATCTCCTACTAGCACCGGGTTTCCTCGAGGATCATCGCTAATATTATGAGCAATTTCATAGTGGTCTACTCTAGCAAAGTCAGTGGGGGCGTCCCATCTCACAGTAAGTTGCCTGTTTCCATTATCTAGGTCTGTCTTTGAAACAGTTAAATTTTGTACAGAAGGAATTTCTTGGGGCTCTTGCTCATCGAAGGTTGATACGGGAGTAACTCCTACTTCGTACCTTCTCTCAACTTCTTCATACTTTTCGTTAGAGTGCTCTACTCCAGTAATGTTGTAAATATTTGAAGCGCTCTGAGCTACTGATAAAATTCTGTATAGTTTTTTAGACCCGCTTATATCTAGCCCATCACTATCAATCTCTCTCAAAGCCCATACACTATTTACGGCGGGAGTCACGCCAAAAGTTCCAGAAGAAGCAATAGTTACTTGATTTGCAGCTGCGCCGGGATTTGTGACTGTATTTGCTTGCACATACGTGTATTCTTTCCAACTTGTTACAAGTTCTGTAGCACCTGCCGAGTCTAAGAAAGCATTGGACGTTTTTTCTTCTGTGTCCAAAGCTGTTAAAGAAAAAGACCCTCCACTGTAGACAAAAGCTTCTGGTACTCTGTCTCCTTGATTATAAGTATTACTATTAATAGTTATAGGGGACTGTCCAGTGTAAAATGCAGCGGGAGCAGTTACAAGAGTGCTTAACTCATAAGTTGTCCCTGAGTTAAAAGTAACACTCCTATCAAACGTCAAAGTTGTGCTGTTTGCTGCGGAAGTTCTACCGCTGTACTGAATACCTGTACGCTTATTGTCTGTTATATTAATTATGTCGCCAGGCTTCAAAAAGCCAGCGGCAAGTGAAGTACTGAAACTTACAACTTCATTTTGATTTTGAGCAGTCCATAGCTTCCATTTTCCAAGACGTGTAGCCTGACCTTCAGAAGTGCAGCCAAATGCTACAGCAGCCTGAGTAATTAGTTTATTTTGTCTTGAGATGGCTTCGGGATCTTCTACAATTAAAGGTACTGGTTCATAGTTTAACTCAGGGTCATTCCATGTGACAATGACTTGATTTACTCGAGTGCGCGACCCCGTGCTTTCATATGTAAAAGAGCCATCAATAACGTTTGCTTGTGAAAAAGAATAAACAGCGTCTTGAGCAACGTCTTGTACTACAGTAATTTTACTATCCATCCAGTATATTAAACCTGTAAAGATAGTTGCCATATCTTTTAAAACTTTATAAACGTCAGTAGCTTTTGTAAGATAAATATTTGCTCGATACCTAGGCTCTAGCCCACAGACTGTACCCGTTCCTGTACCTACAGAAGTTGCACGAAATTCTGTATTAACAGTATTTGCAGAAGAGCCGTGATTTGTAAAAGTAGTATCACCTACTGTTTTAATTTTGTAGTACTCGCCAAGTGTAAGGTCTGTAGCGTTAACCGTCTTACCATCTTCTACAAGCTCATCACAATACTTTGAGATTCTATATAAAGCGTAAATGTCTATATCAGAAAGAAATAAGTACTTTCCTGCCCCATAAGACGTGTTTAACAATAGATCGAGAAAAATCCAAGCAGGGTTATCTGTATAGTACTTAATATTTTTAAATTCTCCTCCCCAAAACTGCTCATACTCTGCTTTTCCAGAAGCAGAGTACTCTCTAGGAGTATAGGTGTCCGGAATAGAAACTAATTTACCTCTTAGATGAAAACTTCTTTTAGGAACACCTTTAAAGTCTCTACTAGAAAATTGCAATTGTGTGGCCGCTGTATATGGAAAAGTAAACCTATCTTTAATTATAGCACCTAACTGTGTAATATTTGCAGTTGCTGCAAGCTGCCATTTCTTTCTGTCAGGGCGCCCATCATTGGTGCCTGTTGAAGTTACTGAGAGCCCTATATGACGAGTTACTCGTATAATTCTAACTTTAAAATCATCAAAAGGTCTATACACATCAAGATTAATTCTGTGCTCAAAGTTTACTGGTGCAGTTGTAAACCCTTTGTGCTTAATATAGGTTGGATTGATATTAGGAAAAATATGTTCATAGTCTCCAAATACTCCATTTCTTTTTAGTGAAATTTCCATTAGGTAAAAAGCGTAAGCATCTTCACTATTGCCACTTTCACCAAAGTTATTAGATTTAAGCGAAGGATACTGAATATTATAATAAATCTCATCTGCTTCCAAGAGTTTAGACGAAGAGTCTAGTCCAAAATCAGCAGAGTCTAGAATAGTAGGAGAATTATTTCTATCTGTGTGCTGGTTTTCGGGGTAAGAGGTAGCATCGCTGTCTAAAAGAGTTACATTTAAACTATTCGCAGAAACAGTTGTTAGTTGTTTTAATTCTGTTAAGTTAATTCCTGACACACTTCCAATAATAGAAGAAGAGCCTCCATCTGCGTCTCCAAAAGAATTAAAGGATCTTTCGCTAGTGGGGTTTCTCCCTAGTTTTATATCAAATTGTAAATTGTCATACTTTGTAAGGGTGTTCTGAGACTGCGTTAAAGCAAGGGCAGCGTCATAGTTAACATCATAAGTAAGCTTATTAGTAATAGCTATAAATTTATAAGTACCTGCTGGGGGAATCCCCGAAAGGCTTCCCGCATCCACTGTTATAGTTGTGTCGGTTGTAGTACCCACAATATTGTGTTTAGTCCAGCTACGCAGTAGGTAGCTATTCGCATCAGGAAAGTCTGCTTCGTTTCCCCAGCCGGGAGGCTGAAACATCATTGTAGTTGAGTTAACAAAATACGATAATCCAAACTTGTCTACTACTCCCGGATTGACTAGCTCTGTCATTTTGCCATTATCATAAGCACTTGCCCAGTCTGCCTCCGTAAAGGGAGTTCCACTGTTTGCAACACAAGATACTTCTACTATACCAAGACTGTTTGTGCTCACAGTTGTAGTTACTGCTTCTTCTAGCTGAAATAATCTTAGAGTTCTAATATTACTCGTATTTTGTATAAAACCCGGAACAAAAAAGCCCGTAGACAAAGTTCCTGTTGCTGAGGTGCCATCAAACGTAATAGTAGCCGCACTTAAAGCTCCAGGGGTAAAAGAAGAAGAGGTTGATTCATCAGTAATAGGATTATCATTTAAATATACACCACTAGTGCCGCCAACAAGTCCTGCTATTGGGCCTTCGCACAAAATATCTGTAATACCTACATTCTGCGCTGTAGCTCCTTGATATGAAGAAGTTGAGCTTTGGAGTGTATTAAATAGATTGCGGTCTAATCCGCCAACATTAAATCCATTACTGTCAGTTAAAAAACCAGTCATTATGGTCCTCCTGGCGCAGATTGGCCGGTATCTTTCATGTCACCATTCTCGTCTTGGCCGCCGCCATCATCTCCTGGATTATTTGTTCCTCCGTGAGACCCGCCGCCCCCATCAGGGCTTGCGCCTCCGGGCACGCTATCATTGTAGAAATAGCCGCCTTGGTTCCTAACTACCATACTAACAGGTCTTCCTGGTATTCTTAGTTCTCCGTATAGTAAAGGTACAGGGTCTCCTTCTACCATAGTCTGTCCACTTCCTTGGAATAAATAGCTTTCATCTTGAGTATCTGTAGAAGGGTCGGGCAGCATCATTTGTTGAATACCTGACAGTGCTAAACTTGCTGTAGCACTAATTGCGGCAACTCCTACCCCAGTAAGACTGGCACCGGAGCCCGCACCAACCGCCCAGCCGCCGACGCTGCCGGCAAAGCCTCCTGTAAAATAAATTATTGCAGCAGCAATAATAGCGGCGAATACTTTTGCTCCCCCACTTTTTGACCCCATGGGTTGAGGAGATATATACATATCTCCTTCTTGAAAGTTGAGTAAAAGCTCTCTATCGTCTTTTAGAGGGGTTCCTTGTACTTCGCACATAAAGCCTATGTTTTTCTCTGTGCAGTCCTTCAAATACATTTGAAATTTTGGGTCATTTCCTGCAATACATTTAAAAACATCAGCCACAGAAGACGCGCGCATTTTTAAGTTACTGCCGTACTTCTCGCCAAGTTCTCCGTCTAAGTATACATTACGTAACATATCTATAAATTCCTACAATCTTTTTATGCCAAAAGGGAATAATTGAGTCCCTACAAGAAAGTCTGTTTTCTGCGTGATGAAAAAATATATCATTGCCTAAGTAAATACCACAGTGGTCTGGTACATCGTGTTGTACTTGAAAAATTAATACATCATTTGGTTCTGGGCTTTCTACCTTTGTAAGCCCCCATTTTTCTATAGCTTCGGGCGTAAAGTAGTTTAACCCTTTATCCCACCAGTCGTCCTCAAAAGGAGCACGAGCAGGTATGTGAATTCCTTTTGAAGCAAGCCAATCTCTTGCGGCTTCAAAACAATCTTGTGTACCAAATTTATACTCTCTACCAATTAAGGGATTGAAATTTTTTTCTGGCTCTTGTACGTGTAAATTCATCTCAGGATAGCTAAAAATATAGTAAGGTACTCCTAAAGCATTACAAGCATTAATGTCATTTGTGCTTGGAGTACATTCGGCATCTGGGTGACTATGTACAATTGCAAAAATATCTGCTTGTTTCTTTATCTTAAAGTAGTCTGAAGATGACATTATAAAGTCTTCATCTGACTCTGCTACATTTTCACAAGGAAAGTACTTTTTCTTTCCTTTTACAATTCCGATCACCCCACAAGCTTCTCGAGGGTATTCAGCCTCTAAGTGATTCTGTATTTCTTCTATCATTTAAACTTCTTCGTTCCGGGGAACCCTCCAAATGGTAAAGCAAATGAAGTATCAAGAATATCATCAGTCGCATTTCCCTGAAACCTAACCTTGCACCCTCTTATAGTCTTTGAGCAAACATCAAGTCTTTCCCAGTACGCACCACTAGTTTCTGGAGGCCTGTTTGTGGGTACAGTACGAAGAGCCTTCCAAATTTTTGTATGGCTGCTAACTATTGTCTTAACTGTAGCTCCCAGAGAATAGGTGTTACTAGCAGAATATGTAGCAATTACGCCGATGTTTTTTGTAATAACATCATTATTTATGTCATAAAAGCGTCCGTTGCTGTTCAAGGGCCAGTTACAACCACCATCTCTTGATATACTATAGCCTTGGTACCTCCAAGGACAATACTTTCCCACAACTATGCGTCCAGGAACAACTACTCCTTCAATATCAAAAGGGCTCGCTAGCTCAAACTGTACAGATAGTTGGTTCTCTTGAGCTACTCTATCTATAAGATATGTTTCTGTAGGAAATTCAACAGGTGGGGTAGAGGGTGCTGTGTCTGTAGAGGCGTAGGCATAGCTTAATAAAGTTTTTCTGTAAGTAATTCTCGAGTCTAACAAGTCTACGTTGCTTTCAATTCCTTCTGCTGAAATAATGTTTTCCATTAAAGTTTCGTCGGCAGTACCGTCACCATCAGAAACAAGAGTTCTAGCAAGCACGGGAATATTTGCTATAGATAATGTAGGCCGTGCCATAGGGCCCGAGGCTTCTGCAGCTATACCTGATATTTCAATAGGAATTGCAACGTACTCTTTTAAAGGGTATTTATTATAAGTTGCAGAGTTTGAATCATCGTCTAGAGTTTTTTGAGGGAAGTATATATTAGTAGCTCCTCCCTCTAGCCCATTTGTCAAATATACTACAGTTCCACTAGGCAGGCGTACATCAAACAAATGAATTACAGCATCATCTGTTTCCTGTAGCTGTACTGTATCAATTAAGTCTGTCATGGCTCATATACTCGTCTAAGTGTACAGTTTAAATTATGAAAAGAATCAGTTATATAAGTAATATTGTAAGATTCACAGACAACTTTTATTGCAGTGTCCCCGCTATGGTCAGTGACCGTAAAAGTAAAACTCTTTCCAGCTTTTACATCAAAAAAAGCAGCTATACGATTAATGTCTGCCGCAGTACGATTATTAAAAGAAATTGTAAATACGTCTAGCTTTGTGTTGGTGCCGTCTAGAACTCTCTGCTCGTACCCGTCCCCAAACTTAGCTGTTAGAACTCGTTGCACAGATTGTCTAGCTAAGCCTCGATCAGCTACTACAGTTACATTCGAGGAAGGGTCTCCTGAAGCAATATCATTTTGTGCAATTATAAACTGAAACTGTGACATTAAGCTACTCCATAGGGGCTAAGCATTCCCCCTACTCTCTTTTGATTTAATAGTTCTCTCTTAACAGCTTCAGATATTGCAACACCAAGTTTTTCTGCCTGTGCCCCGTCGCTCTGAGTGTTAGTGTTTGAAGCCCCTTGATTGTCTACTGCGACATTTACAGTTACGTTATTTTCTTGACCAGCTCCAGACATCTGAACAGGAATAGATCGCCCGTTCGGAAGAGGAACTACAGCTTCCGTTCCGTGAAGCATTGCAGGATAGCCTGATTGTGAACCTCTTGCTATGCCTCCTGCTGAGTATCCGGGCATCTTTCTGCCTTCGCTGATTATGCCCCCACTACGTAGAGGCGGCGCAAGTGTTGGGGTAAACTGAACAGCACTTTGCCCAAAAGTAGAGGCCTCAGCTGCTACTTCAGAAGATACTCCCATACTTCCCATAAAACTAGAAATCGCACGAAAGATTAACATTTTTACTGTCATTTCTATAATATACTGTAGAATTGATTTAGCCATATTTGCAAAGGCGTCTTTCGCTTTCGCAGTGCCATCAAGTATAGAAGTGAAGGCGGTTGCCATTCCCTCTTCAAACCTTTGAGCAATTCCGTCGGTAAGAACATTAATATCGGTAAGATCTTCTTTCATTGCCTGTAAATTATCTCTGTTTCGTATTAAGTCAGCAAGAGCTGCTCTTGCAGATGTCTCTACTTCGTCCTTGGCTAAAGCTCTATTTGTCTCAAGAGCTCCTCCAGCCCCTAAAACTTTAGAGTCTATCTCTGCAATTAATGCGGTTGTTTGCGGCTTGAGCTCTTCATTATTTAGCCCTATTGTTTCTAGTTTAGTTTTTTCAAGTTTAAATTGCACTGCGAGCAAGTCATATTCTAAGTCAATCAACTGTTGCTTTCTTTTTATCTCGTCCTCTATCTGAGCCTCTTTTTGCTTAATAAGGTCAGTTTCAAACTCTATACGGGCCTCTAACTCTCTTCTCTCCTGATTTATATACCCAAAAGGCCGTCTTGCTTGATTTGCTAAGCCTTGCTCCATAGCTGCACGGGCTTGTTGAGTAGCAGTATCTTGAATTTTTTGTCTTAGCGTAAACTGTTTTTGTAACTCTTGTGTTATTTTTTGTTCTGTCTGTAAAAAAGTTTGGTCCATACCCAAATCAAACCCTTCTTCTTTTACATCATTTAATTTTGTTCGTATATCTACTTCGTCTTTTTTAGCGGCTACAAGTTTTATAGCGGTTTCTACTTCTCTGTCTGCTGCTGTCACTGCACGAGTTCTTGCCGCTTCATTTTCCTTAGTAGCAAGAGTACTATCAATAACTGCTTTAAGTTGGGCAGTTCTTGCAGCGTCAAGTGCGTCTTCTGCTACTTTTACATCATTAAGTATGTTTAAACGCTCTCTACTAAACTGATTTCGCTCATGCTCAATCTTAATCTGTCTCTGTGCTGCTGCTTGCGTATTATTAAGATCGGTCTCTTGTCTTGTAAGCACCCTATTTATAGACGTTACAAGAGCCGTAGAGCTTATATCTTCTCCAAAAGCTGTTTCTATCAACTCTGGGAATCCTTCAAAATGTTGGTTCAGCTTCCCTGCCTGTACATTTGCATTTAAAGCTGTCTTCTCTAAGTTATCAAAAAAGTTTAATATTTGGTCAAAGTCTCCACCAGAGGCTACTTCAGTAGACCTGGTCAATTGATCTGTAAAAGATTTTTGCTCAGCAACAGCTTCACTAGCAGCTTTTTGCAAGTCAGTAAAAGTTCCTGCTAAAGCCTTTAAATCTGGTCGGCCAGCCTTTGCACTAAACCGTATAGAAGATAGAGCTTTGTCTATTTCATCGAACTGCCCTGTTTTAATTAAAGATTTTAAATCTTTTCTCAGGTCCTCAAATACATTTTTTCTTTCTGCATCTGATAAGCCTTCCTGTGCAAGAGTACTTAAAGGAGTTGCAACGTCTAAGGTCGAATAAGTGTTTAACACTTGTTTAGGTGTAAAAGTTCGTTCTTTTGCGGCTTTAGCTATATTTCCCGCCTCTCCTCCAAGATTTCTTAAATCTCTTAATGAATTTTTTATTCTTTCTGCTCTGTCTTGAGTGTCCTCTAAGTTTTTTTGAACCCCTCTGAAGTAGTCGTTTAAGCCGCTTCCTATAAATGCCTCTGCAAAGCTTTCTCCGGGCGTCGTGAAACCAAGCTTGTCTAACAGCGCTCTCAGGTGAGGCATTTTGTCAAGTATAAAATCCAGACCCTTTGCTAGATTTAGTATGAGACTGTTTGCCATGGCAGGAATAGCATTAAGTATTTCTCCAATAAACTGAAGTGTTAATACTGAAGTAATTATTTTTGTCATACGGCTAAAGGCTTTTCCTACTGCTTTGGTACCTTTTATTACACTACTAAAAAATGAATTCATATAAACAGTCATTTGACTAGCGGCAATTTTTACTCCTAAAGCTATGTTTTTAAAAGAGAATTTAAATCTAGTTTCCGTAACTTTTACTTTTTGTTCTATTTCCGACAAGCCTTTTTGCATATCATTAACAATAGCTAAAGAAACGCCTTTGAACGCGCCTTTTGTAACAATACCAAACTTATCTACATGTCCTGTTGCGGCGTCTAGCATTCTTTTTAAGTTTGCTTGGTCTACTTTTGCTAAACTGGCAAAACCTGAAGTAGCAACTTTTTCTAAAATTTTACTTTTACTTCCGCCCATTACAGCCGTAGTAGCTCCGGCCTGTACGCGGCCTTGGCCCTTTTTAGCAAGATTATCGCTTGCTGTAACTACTTTTTCTATTTCTGCTTTGTAAGATTTTAAATCATTTTTTGCGGCGTCTAAAGAAGCAGAAGAGTTTGCTCTAAAAGTTTCAAATTTTGTGCTTAATGTTTCAATAGGTAAGATAGAAGATATGATACTTACAGCAAACCCTGTAAAAGCAGCAATAGCTAAAACTGCATTTCTATTTATAATGTCCGCTAAAAAATTAAAAGCAGGTAGAAGTCCCATAGTAATATTTTTAACTATGTCTTCAAACGTTTTTGATAGCTTAACAAAAGCGTTTTGACCCGCAGGTACATTTCCAAAGAACTCGTCTAACTGTTTCTGAGTAGCAACTAAAACAGCTTGAGAACGTTGAACATCTGTAAGAGCATCTGCAGTAATACCTAAAGAAGCAGCATAGTCATTTGTTGCTTTTTCTAATCGTAAGGTAATACCTAATTCGTCTAAGAGTTCTGGTTCTGCTTTTGAAATACCTCGTACAAGACGATCAAAAGAGTCTGTAAAATTACGCCCTAAAGCAACAGAGGCTCTTTGCGCTCCGTCAGCAAGATCGTTAAGTTGCTTAGAACTAAATCCTTTTGCTGTACCAATAGCGGCAGCTTCTGCTGCTTCTCTGAAACCTAGTAACCCATTACTTGCATTTCTTAGGCTAGTAGTAATAGATCCTAAAGCTATTCCTGTATTCTGTGCAAAAGCCACTTGAGCTTTTTCAAGCTGTTCTACTTGAGCAGCATTCTTTAAAAACTCAAAAGCAGCACTGACAGCAAAAAGATTAGAAGCAAGAACTGCGTAAGCAGGAACAAGAGTTCCTCCAATACCTTGAGCCATTTTAGAGAAGTTTTTTGTTCCGTTTGCAGATTGTTGAGACACTCCTTTTAACCTTCTATCAGTAGTTTGAGCGGTCTCACCAACCTTCTTTTGAGACTTATCTACGCCGTCTAATGCATCCTTCAGCTTTTTAGTGCTGACAGTGGCTTTTTGCATCTTGCCATTGACTTCAATATCAATTTTAATTTTCTTTGCCATTAGCCTTTAACATTATGGGTGTACTGTTTTCCACCGCTGGACGCTGATTTGCGCTCTTGCTGCTTACGCTTTCTCTCTGCTTTGTCTGCCCTAAACTCTACAAGGTTTCGTTCATACATCTTCATAATATAGAGTGTTATTCTTGGATGCTCTACATCGTATAATTTAAAAAAGTAGTCTATACCGTCCCAATACTTTCCCATGTATGTTCCACTCATTCCTTCCCAGTGATCCGGTAAAAGGCTGAACATAAAAAATGCCACTTGAACTTCTTCGGGAAACTCCGAAAGCTCGAGCGGCATTTTGGTAGGGTCGGGTTCTTGTCCTAACTGCTCACAAATAAGCAAATACTTATCTACGTCTACTGGAGAGTCAGACTCGTTTATATAACGAGTTAATAGAGATTCAATTCTCTCTATTTGTTCCCAGTAAAATTTTCAAGATCACCTACTGTCTCTGTAACCCATGTATCAAATACATTTGAGTTCTTCATCAGAGTTTCAGCATTGTCTTGAGTAAATGCTAGTTCATCGTCGGAGTCAAGATGTGAGATATCTACCAAAAGAAGCTCTTCTAGGTACGAATACTTTAATCCTGTCCATCCTTTAATTACTGCACGACAATATTCTACAAGAAACTTTTCTTCGTCAAGAATTTCTTCAGGTTGACGAGTCTTTTTATCAAACTTAGTGGTTACACACTTTTTGCGTAATTTTAACAGCTCTTCTCTTGCTAAGTAGCAAAGAGATACTTCCATGTCCGAGTAGCCCGGAAATTCAATAGAAACTGTTTTACTTGGAGTCATAAGACTCGAAAGAGATACGGGTGAATCGCTCATTATTTGTCCTTTTAAAATCTGAGAAGTAAATTTATATTCTGTAATTATAGTTGAGAGGAGCTAAAAAGTCAAGAACTTTTTTTCGCACCATAAAAGAAAACCCGCCGGAGCGGGTTTTTAGTGTTAAAATTATTGTTATTAGACGCCTACATAAGTTAGGGTAACGTCATCCTTTCCTGTCATAGTAGAAGGCAGGGCGTGGAAGGTAGTCTCTAAGGAAACAATATCTTCGATTTGGTGAGTGGGTGTTTCAATATGGCATGTAGGCATTGCTACTGCAATTGATCCCAAACCAGCACTACCACCAATTGTAAAAGTGACTGCAAAACTGTTCTGACTTAGATTTGTTGCAGTTGCTAAGTCGTCAAAAAATGCAGCGCTTCTTTTATACCCAGCAGCGCTTGGGCTACCATCGTTATCATTTAAATAACAAGTAAAGTTTCCTCCGATTGCTCGATTACCTGTTACATGACCTATGGGAGCATTAACTTTACATAACTCATCAGGAGTAAGGAAGGTAATATTGTTTTCAAAATTAATAGTGCCTCCCGTGATCGTAAGATCATATCCTGTAGCGAAATCATCAACGTTATCTCCATCTTGATCCACATCGTCAGCATCGGTGGTTGCATCATTATCCTCACCAAATACAGCAATATCTCCAGCAAACCGGTTATTGGGTCGAATAGCTAAAGAAGTTACACGGTTTCGTAAATAGTTACTAGTAGAAGTTAGTCCTGTTTTAATAGATGTAGAAGCATCTAAAGTGGCTTCTTGACCAAGAGTAGCTCCGAAACCTGACCAGTTAATTGTTGTAATTCCGTCAATATCAAAGTCAACTGAGGCCGAATTAACAACACACTTAGTCATTTTATAAATAGTTTGTCCAGCAGTTTTTGCAAAAGTTGATTCAGCTGCATCTGTAGAGCATCCACCAAGTACAAAAAATAGTTCAAACTCCCCAAGAGTAGCTGTATTTGATAACGCCGAAGTGACTACCATGTTGTTCGTGCGCCCCGAATTATTAAGCGTAATTGCCGCCGGGTCCCAAGTACCTGTACCTGGAGTGTAGCCCGTAGCTCCAAAAAACATAGCCCAAAGAGCCTCCTCTACTGCTGTGTGTGTAGTACTGTTTAAAGTAGGTCGAGCATAGGTTGAAAAAGACCACTCCGCAGGCTCTAGTGCGGTGTTAAACATGGTTCGGCCCCGACTTGACTCCGATCCAGTCTGCATCTCATTTAATGCTATCTCTTGTGTTGCTGTTGCTTGTGAAAAAGAAAACCCATCTAATACAGGTAGTTTCCAGTAATTATTGCCTACTTTCATATATACATGGGTATTGCGTGCTAGCTGAAGTGTTGCTGCTGCCATTGTAATTCTCCTAAAAATTGAAAGGACAAGGGCGTGAACGTTTGTTCGTGCCTGTCGTTTCTAGTAATGAACCTGAACGAGTATTTCTCCTACTCCAAAAGGCTCAAGAACTCCTTCATCAGTATCAATACTGATAATTAAAATATCGTGTGTGGTTTGTGCATTTCCTTGCTTATCTGTATAGTCAAGGTTTCCGTGAATTTCTAACACGGTTTCTACGTCTTCTATTAACCCGTCAAGCGCTACAGTAGCATCGCTTTCTTTGACGTAACAACGTATTGTTATATTAAGATAGCGGTCTTTATACCCACCACCTTGATATACTCTTGTCTCGCTTCCTGCATTTAAATGAACTGCAGGAAAGGTTTCTACTTCGTCCCAGAATTTGAGTCGAGGATGTACTTCATCATACAAATCGGTAATAAATGCACCATTACCGTTAATTAATTTTAACTTTGTTACAAGAGCATCAACTATTGCAGATCTACGAGTAGTATGTAGTCTATGATTTGTGCTCATTATACTCTCCTTGTGTAGAATCTTCCAATAGTAAGCTGTGCTGCAATTTCTCGCATAGACTTATTAATAAGCTTTCTCGGGTCTCTTTCCGGGTCTGTTTCAAATTTGTCATAAGGACCCCTTTGATACGTGTATCCAATGCTTGGAAAGCCTTGGGGCGTTGCTGCTATATCAGTAACTCTAACAGACCCTGCAAATCTACCTGTGCGATTTACTAGAGCAGGTGCTCCCATATTCTTAGCAACTATGTCTGGAAGTCTGTCATTTAATATAGGTAGTAATCTTGTGATACCTATATTTGATTTCTTTGCACTACTTTTGCTTATATTTGGGACAGGATATGTTGCTTTTCTTCTTTTCTTTTGCTTCTTAGCCCTTGGTTGATAGGCTGCCTTACTTGCAGTTTTCTTAGGCTTTTTAGCTTTAAAGTTTTTCTTTCCTGCTACATTGTCGTAAAAGTAATTTAAGTATAAATCTTCTATATCATCCATAATTGTAGGAGAGGATTTTAACTTGTCTATTCCTTTTCCTAGTATAACTTTTTCGTAGTACTCTAAGTTTCCTTTTTGAAGCCTAGAAAATACTCTACCTATAGCAGCAGAAAGCTGAGCTTTTACCAACTGGTTTGCTTCTCTATCCTCGGCAGTATACTCTATTTGTAAGTTTGCGAGGTCCCCGCTAAAATCTACATCTTTTGTCCACTCTGCAGTACCTTTCATCTCATCAATAATCTGCAATAGAGTTTCGTTTACTTTTCCTTTTGGAATTTTTGCGCCGCCTTCCATTTTATCAATTTTTCGGCATATTTTTAAAAGGTTCTTTACCGCCTTTAAAGTTTCTCCAGAATAACGGCCTGTTTGTAAAGCGGCTTCTAATTTAAAAGCTAGTACAGATATATTAAAGTGGCCTAAATCTTTGTTCTTAAATATCTCAGGGGCTATATCTGCAAAAAACTTTCGTATATCATTATCAGCGATTTTGCCTGAGCCCCTTGATTTAACAGGAACAGGAGTTGGCCCTACAAGAGTGTCATCCCCCATAATAGGAGTTACGTCTACTGCTGTGTCTCCAGCTTCAATTGCTTTGTTAAAAACATTTATCAAATCAATTGAGTACCTGTCATACTCATCGCTAGCTCTAAGGTATTTTTTAAGGTCTCTACTGATTATAGCACGAACTTTTCTATTAGAAGGATTCTTGCCCGAGGAAAGCTCTTCTAATAAATCATCTAAACTATATAACATTAAAAAGTTTTATATAAATCGAGAACTCGTTTAATGTGAGCAGGAAATCCTACGCCTTCTACAACAGGAGCGTTTTCAAGCGTAGCTCCTGCAAGAGTTCTTCGAGCTTTGTACTCGTCTTTGAAGTGAAAGTTTATTAGATCAATAACTGCAAGTTGAAGATCTGCGGGAGTACTCGCATATCCTGCGGTATATGTAACTTTTACCGACCCCGCACCTCGGGGCCAGTTTTTATAGGCAGACCCCGTAACGTACAGTACACTATCCGTCTTTTTGTCAAGATAATAGTCTGTAGTTGGCACGGTGGTGTAACTTTCCGTTACGGAGTCTCTTTTTTCGACAGAAACAATAGTATTTACAGGACTTTCCGTCAACTGTACAATATGAGTACTCCACTCCATATTAAACTCCTCTACTTTATTAGTAGAGTAGAAGTCAATAATACTATTGCCACAATAAGTTTTTACTAATTGATTCACAGAATTAATAATGCGATCAATTTTATAGTCATCACGAACATTCGTAATGCCTTCGGCGTCTTTAAACTGCTGTAGGGTAATAAAATTTGCCATAATAAATCAATTAGTAAAAACTTGGGGAGGAAACCCTCCCCAGTTTATTTAGGTAGCTATTAAGATGCCGCTTGGATCAACTTAACAACAGATACGTCAGTAGTACCATTGTTAGCAACGAGCTGGTTGAAGCCAAGTGACTGGCTAGCAACGATTACTCGACGCTGGTTAAGTACTTCGTAGTCTTGCTCTACGGATACACCGCGGAGACGTGGAACTACGTGGTTACGAACGTTTACAGCGTAGCCTACAGATGCGCTTGCGCCTTCTGCTTCGAGCTGGTCAGATACAACTACTGGAGTTCCAAAGATTGAACCTACAGAACCTGTAATCTTAGTCGCGATATCAGAGCCTACGTCTGTGATGTCGGCAAAGCCTGCATCAGCAATCAGATCGTAGTAACGCTTCTGCGATACAACATAGACCAGATCTTCTGGCATCATGCCATACTTACCCATGAGCTTACGTGCTCCAAGGAAGTCTGCTGCATCTACAACGCCAGTACCAGCCGCTGCTACAGAAGTTGTAAAGGTGTTAGAACCTGCAAGTGCCTCAAGGCCATCAAATGCCTGAGATCCGCCAGACGTACCATTAAGAAGGGCATCATCTACTGCGCGAGCGTGTGCACGTGCAACCGACTCAACAAGCATTGGCATCAAGTTAACAAGAACTTCTTCGTCAACGTTGTTGTCCATGAAAGTAGTCGAGATTAATCGAGTTGCTTTCAGGATTACTTGCTTAGCATTGTACTGTACGTTAGTGACTTGAGGACGGTTTTCCAAGTTACCTGAAGCATCAGTATTTGCGCCCCAAGTTGCAGGACCTGCATCTGTCTGGATTGGCAATACTTGAGTCTGTGAGTTAATTGTGATCTCACGGAAAGCTTGAGCGAGCTTAAGCTCGAGCATGATTTCCTTCTCGATTGCAGTAGAGACTTCTTGAGCAATACCACCAGCATTAGCTGCATAGTTGATACCTGCTTTTTCCATAAGGCTCTTTGAGTAGTCAGTTTCCCAACCTTTTCCAGTCATAACACCAAGAAGGTGTCCGTACATGAAGTCCTTGCCCCACTTTGAAATGTTGCCCGAATCACTACGATCGGCAAAGACGCGCTTTGAATCACGCATAGCAGTGATTTCAGCATTCTTCTCTTCCAAGTCTTTAGCGTGTTGTGCAATGATTTCTTCGAACTTAGCGTCCTTTTCAGAAAGCTTGCTCTGAATATCAGACATCAAACGCTCAGCGCCTGACTCGATACCAGTTTTAATTACAGCCTCAACTTCAGCCTGCTTAGTGGCTTCAGCTTGAGCTGCTTCTTGTTGTGCTTTAGCTTCTGCTTCTACAGCAGCTTTTTCCTCGGCCTGACGCATTGCGATTTTAGCAGCA
>OCVR010000694.1_pt1 | contig 27946 bp, 24 predicted proteins | sample 1539091 | NCBI WGS metagenome assembly OCVR01 (sample SAMEA3355530, study PRJEB22509) | marine metagenome | biome: marine; feature: coastal ocean; material: water | place: USA | collected 2010-08-07 | depth 16 m | reverse complement strand
AACCGTCGGGTTGGTCAGTCGGGAATAGATATAGCCGACTTCTTGCAGGTTAAAAAGCGCAGCCGCATGTTCTGCATCGCGAAATACGTAAGCCGTGGTTTGATAGATCGGCGTGTTACGTGCGCCTGTTGCAGGATCGGGGCGTGCGCCTGCGTGAATTTGCAGCGTATCAAAGCCGTAGCTGGGTCCGTCGGTCATGGTGGTTCCTCACGTTAATTATAAGCGTTGAGCACGGGTTTAGGTCAATGTTGCTCACCTCACAACCAAGCGGCATGAAATCAGAACGTGCGTTCGCAAATAGGTGGTGCTGGGAAACAAGCGTTTTGCAAGCAATCTAGCGCATCCAAAAACCGGCTTTTTTAATGCGATTGCGGATCGCTTGCTCTTTGCGGGGCAGATTGTCTTGGTCAAACAAGTCGCGCACTTTGCGCCCGCGCCCTTGATAGATCATCCGCTTGATCACGTTGGAGCCTTTGAGCACCTTTTTGATTTTGTTGGGCGCTGTGACCTCTTCGAGGGTGTCGACCACATGATCGTTTTCGCGCGCATAGAGCAGGGGGAGCATTCGGTAATGACAGCTGATATTACCATCAAGCAAACCAGTGGGCAGCGCATTTGTGCCGCCGCCAAAGCTGTGAATAACCAGAGGTAACGCAACTTGATCAAGCCAAGGATCAAGGGTTTGGCAGATCAGTTCCGGCGGGGCATCGTCGCGGATGTCTTTGGCGTAATGGAGGAAACGCGCGCCAAATTGCTGTGGGCATTTGTAAAAGAAAAAACCGGCGTTGTAATAGGGGTATCTGCGCCAATATTCGTCCGGGTAGTGCAGATCTAATGCGCTGTCGAAGTCGAGGTCGAACTTGTCATAAAGCGACTTCCACGTTTGAGCGTAGCCTGGTCCATAGAGTTCAAGTTGCGGCCATGTGTTTTCGCGGCGCAGCGACGCGGAGGGGCGATCAAAGTCGAAGGGAACGTCGCCCAGATCGCCTATAATGAGTGTGTCGGTGTCAAAGAAGACGAAATTTTCGCCTTTTGGCATCGCTGCCATAGCTTCGATTTTGTTGCCATACGGATAGCTTGCGCCGAAGGCTTTGCTCTCGAATTGGATGAATTCGCCGCCCAGATCTATCAAAAGATCGCGCAATTCACCCTCAGGAAGGCGCGGATCTCGGGGCCAAAGTGGGCCGGGCAGGGGTTCAGCCAGCAGCAAACGGCCTGCGAAATTGGGGTTGGAGTGGCGCAAGGAGGCGGCGAAAAGCGCAGCTTCATAGGCTAAACGGCCGTCTTGGACGACAATCACCACATTTAGGGTTGGATTTTTAGTGCTCTTCGTTGCCATGCTGGCCCCATCTGATCGCGGGTTTGCCAGACCCTACGCTGGCATCGCAGAGATTTCCAGAAGATGGATGCAAGGGTTGGAAAAAGATTTGTTAAAGTTTGATTTTGGGAGACAGGCTATGAAAACGATAGGCAAAATATTAAGCGCATTTTTGCTCGCGGGTGCCGCGCAAGCGCAAAGCAGCTTTGGATCTGATGATGTAAGCCGTGGAGAGGCGGCGAATGGTGCGGATAGTTTCGATCTGACCGGACTAGAACCAGAGGATCAGACTGTAACGGGCAAGTTTACGACAGCGGCTGCAGTGGGCCCGATCTTGGAGGTGACCAAAAGCAATTGGGCGGCCGTGCGCGAATATGATGGCAAAGATTTAGTCTATTTCAGCCATATCTTTAGCTGGCGGTGCGGCTTGAAGGGGGCGAAATATTCGGTCAATGACGCGCCCATGCAAGATTTGCCAATGCCCGACTGTCATATGAAGTTTCAACAGCCCAATTCGACCCTGAATGACGAAGCATTGATGACTTTTCACAGTCACGAACTGGGAAGCATCAAATCTGTACGCATAGATCTTATGTTCGATAATTTGGCGACCCAATCCACGACGCTTTTGCGAGAACACATCATGATCCCTTAAGGCAGGTTTTGAGCGTGCTGTCCTTGTGAATGGCGCGCTCACCTTGGCTGATTTTATCGCCCTTTTCCTGAGCAACGGCTGATCTTTGTTTCCGCTCAGTAAAACAAGTTTGGAAATCGGCGCAATTGGGGCCCCTGATTGCCCAAATATCTTTTACCGTGCACTTTTATGCGGTTTCGCGCCGGCCCTCGCAAAAAATATCGCAGCGTTGAGTTGGGTGCGTTTCCTGCGCTTTGAGCCCCATAAAACAATGTAGATTTAAGCCCTTAGAGCGCTAGATGCACAACACATGTGGGTTGGTACACGCAGGTTTACGTGTTTTTGCAGTTTGCTTGCGTTTGTCAGTTTTATGTTACGTTAAAGACGTAAGATAATAGTGACAGTATGTCGCATAGGTGGCATTTCTGTACGTCGCGCATGATAGAGTCTTTGCGTTTTTGCGGGGTGCTTCCGTCAACATAAGGAGTACTCTCATGACAGACGAAGGTAAGGTCTGGCCCACCGGACTAACGCTGGGCGAAGCTGAAGAAGTGCATAGCTATCCTATCGATGGCACACGCGTTTTCGGTGCAATTGCGCTTATCGCTCATATTTTGGTTGCGATCTCGACCCCTTGGCTTGGATAGGCAGGACGCACTATGAATAATGCAAAAATGTGGCTTGTCGTTTCTCCAACAGTTGGCGCTCCACTTTTTTTGGGTGCAATTGCAGTTGGATCTTTTGCCGTTCACTTGCAAGTTGTTAAGAACACCTCTTGGGTCGCTGACTTCTTGCAAGGTGTTCCACTTGGAACGGGTGATAAGATGTCTGCGGCTGACGTGGATTCATCCAAGCTGAAGGTCGCAAAAGCGTCCTACGCGCTGGATACGGTTGCTGGTACGGAAGTGACAGTCATTCTGCCTGATGGCACACATGCAAAGGTTATCTTGAATATGCCTGAGCAGCATGCGTCGCATCAAGCTGATCAACTGCCGCTGACGATTACACGGTAATTACAGCGCTGATTGAGCCTGCGAACAGGTTGTACGGGCTCAATCCCATTTTCGCGCATCACGAGACCTATGGCTCTCTGATCTTAGATGGCGCGGTGCCAAATTTGAAACAACACATGCTCAACTATCGGAAATTTGCGACGCAAAAGCTGGCGGCGACCGGGCCGAAGTATTTGCCGTTCGCGGATATTGCGACCCCGGATATCCCGATGTCGCGATTGTTGTGCCTGTCGTTGTTTCAGGTCACCGTAGGCATGGCATTGGTCATGCTCGTCGGCACCTTGAACCGAGTTATGATTGTTGAATTGAATGTACCTGCGACATTGGTTGCGGTGATGTTGGCTCTGCCTTTGATCTTTGCACCGTTTCGCGCATTGATTGGGCATAAGTCCGACACACATGTGTCGGCCCTTGGACTGCGCCGCATTCCCTACATTTGGAAAGGCACGCTCTGCCAATTTGGCGGGTTCGCGATTATGCCTTTCGCGCTGTTGGTTTTGTCGGGCTATGGCGAGGCTGTTGATGTCCCGCGCTGGATTGGCCTAAGTGCGGCCGCATTGGCCTTTTTGCTCGTGGGGGCAGGGGTGCACATCGTGCAAACCGTTGGTTTGGCCTTAGCGACTGATCTTGTGAAAGAAGAAGATCAGCCAAAAATTGTCGGCTTGATGTATGTCATGCTGCTGATCGGAATGGTGATAAGTGCGCTGATTTACGGTGCGTTGTTAGAAGCTTACACGCCGGGCCGTCTTATTCAGGTCATTCAAGGTACGGCTGTAATCACGGTTGCTTTGAATATCACGGCGATGTGGCAGCAAGAGACCCGCAGCCGCGAACGCGCGGCGGAGATGAAGATATCCAAGCCACAACCCTTCAAAGAGGCATGAACCAGTTGGCCCGAGCCGATGGCATCATCCGGTTGCTGGTCGTTATTTGTCTTGGAACCTTTGGCTTTGGCATGGCGGATGCCTTGCTGGAACCTTATGGGGGGCAAGTGCTTGGCCTTTCCATTGCGGACACAACCAAGCTTACAGCGCTCTTTTCGGTGGGCACGCTGGTGGGTTTTGCAATCGCATCGCGTTTGCTGAGTGGCACCACGGAACCGGGTAATCTCGCGCTGGCTGGCCTTGCAGTCGGAATTCCGGGGTTCGGATTGATCATTTTTGTGTCGATGGACGGCGGCACGATCAGCTTTTTGCTAGGCACATTTTTGGTGGGCTTAGGAACAGGGCTGTTTGGTCATGCTACTTTGACTGCAGCCATGCGCGCCGCACCGCGTGAACAGATTGGGTTAGCGCTGGGCGCTTGGGGTGCAGCACAGGCCTGCGCAGCCGGTCTAGGCGTTGCTCTCGCTGGGATTGTGCGCGACGTCATTGTCGGTTTGCAAGGAGCCACTGGCAATTCAGTTCAGACGCCCTGCGCTATCATCTTCACGATTGAAGCGCTTAGCCTTTTGATCGCAATAGCTGTGGTTTGGCCGATGGCCCGAAAAGTTACGAACAGAAAAGACATTCACACAACGACTGAAAAGCAAGTGGAGGGATTATGACACAGGTTATTACGCGTTATTTCGAAAGCGCCAAGCAGGCCCGAGCAACCAGACATGAGCTTTTGCATCGCCGACGGTTCTCTGGCTGGATAGTGCACTTGTTTGAAGTCGCAGATGGCCTCGCTGACAAGCTTGCGGCCAAGAATGTTGAAGCTAAGACCGCTAAAGCCTACGCAAAGTATCTGAAATTAGGTGTTGCCGTTCTGCTGGTGCAGGCAGGGTCCAAACCGCTTGGCGGCGCAAAGATCACACGCGATGCTATGACGGCGATGGGCGCAACCGCGCTCGATGGTTTGATGGAAGAGGTCCGTGTTCAAGACCTGCCAAAGACGATGTTGGGCGTGCTCAACGATCACCCGCATATGCTCACGCGTGAAAGGGATCCATATAACACCAACTTCTACATGGCGAATTGGCCGATTCCGTTGATCAGTCGTCACAAGCCTATGTCTTTGTCGATGTTCCCAAAGCATGCCCGCATGGCGAGCTTTCCTATCTCGCTCATAAGTCGCCGCAAACCGTTCACAGGCTCGGTCTTTGGCCGCCATGTGCGCATGGCGAATTTCCCCCTGCCTTTGATCAGCAAACGCAAGCCGTTCACAGGCTCCATCTTTGGCCGTCACGCGCGTATGGCGAGTTTCCCGCTGCCGCTGACTAACCGTCGCAAACCTTACACAGGCACGGCCATTGGACGTCACACACGCATGGCGAACGGGCCTTTCCCGCATCTTACCAATGGCAAGCAGGGGACGAACTCTCTCGTCCCAGGTGGCGCGCGCATGGCGAATTTTCCGCTGCCGTTGATCAGTCGCCGTTAACCTAGCAAAGCATCAATCTTCCCGTGTCACGCGCGTATGGCAGACTCAATCCTGCCTTTAGTGATTAAGGACTCCGATGGTGCGGCCCACTATGGCAGCAAGAGCTTTTCGTTGTCGCGGATGTTCGGCATTCCGACAGTGATCCGTCGCTAACCTTGTAAGATTGGCGGAAGTTTCAGGCGGTTTATAAAAGTGAAGTGCCTTATCGCTTCCGTGTGAAAGTTTGCTGCGTGCTTTATCGTTCTAGGTTTTTGATTTCTCTTGGGTTTTGCCCCTCGCGATCACCTCCCAAGCATTGTCGCTTGTAGTTCTTTAGGGGCTGTCTAAACAATGGATATGTTAGGCACTTGGACTATCCAAGAAAATCCAATCACATTTTTGAAGCGTCCTAAACTCAACATATGTAGCGGCGGTTTGAATGCCGTGTAATTACACGTGCATCTTCTCATTTCAAAAATGCTGACGTGATTGGTCGGCGACCCAGGAAACTAAGTTGGCATGAGAGATAGCTGCTCTGTTTTTTCCTTAAAAGCAAATGATTAGTATAGTTTACTATGGGGATAATTTTATATTTGTATCGAAATTTGAGCCGAATTTATTGCAATCTCTCCATTGTTGTCTCTTTCTAACGAACACGTCCGCTATCGAAAAAATTAAGGTATGTCCTAGCGCGGCCACTCGTGCTGAGCGCGGCCAAAATGGCAGAAGTGCCCAAAATCACCGTTGCTGTGCATCATATGAACGTCTGATTTCAGAAATCGAATTTATGAAAACCTCAACACAATAGCTCTGCTCTTACGAGTAAACCTTTAAACCAGCTTGAAGTTTGAACTTTAGTCTGGCCTAGTGTGTACGCTTAGAAACGAGCAACGAACTTATTTGTTTTCTGGGAGGAAACTCATGATCAAACATCTTCGCACAGCGGCCTTGGCTGCTACATCGACATTGTTGTTAGCGCTACCAATGCAAGCGCAAGAGCTTAACTTCTTCACAATCGGAACCGGCGGTACAGCTTATACGTATTACCCTGTGGGTGGCGTCATTGCGAATGCGATCTCCAAGCCTCCAGGGTCGCGCGAATGCGGTAAAGGCGGGTCTTGTGGCGTTGATGGGCTTATTGCGTCGGCGGTTTCCTCACGTGGATCTGTAGACAATGTGAACGCTATCATTTCCGGTCTTCGTAACTCTGGTTTCGCCCAGTCTGACGTGGCTTATTGGGCATACACAGGCACCGGTACTATGGAGGGCAAAGAACCTGCCACGGACCTGCGTACAATCGCTGCGCTGTTCGAAGAGCACATCCACTTAGTGGCGTTGGCTGACAGTGGCATCAATTCTGTCGCTGATCTGAAAGGCAAGCGCGTATCTCTCGATGAGCCCGGTTCTGGTACATATGTCGACGCCAACCTGATATTGGAGGCCAACGGCCTGTCTAATGACATGATTACTGCAGAGGCCCTGAAGGGTGGAGCTGCATCAGAGGCTCTGCGCAATGGCAAGATCGATGCGTTCTTTGTCGTAGCAGGCTACCCTACAGGCTCCTTGGTTGAACTGGCGTCCGCAGCGTCCATCAAACTGGTTCCAATCGACGGTGCTGGTGCAGATGCTTTGACGTCCAAGTACGGTTTCTTCGCGTCATCCGACATTCCTGAGGGCGCATATGAGGGTGTTGGCACAACAACGACCGTCGCAGTTGGCGCTCAGTGGTTTACATCTGCAAACGAAGACGAAGAGCTGATCTACAACATTACCAAAGCTTTGTGGAACGACGAGAGCCGCAAGTTGCTGGACGTAGGCCATGCCAAAGGTAAGACTATCACATCTGAAACAGCACTCAATGGTGTTGGTGTGCCGCTGCACGCAGGTGCTGAGCGTTTTTACAAAGAAGCCGGTCTGCTTGAGTAATGAACAGTCTAAAACAGTTGGCTCGAGGGGGAAACCTCTCGGGCCTTTTTTTGAACTACACGCGGGATAGGTGGTATGTCAGTCGACCAAAAGCTGGGTAGCAAGCCTGAAGATATGCAGGATACATCAGCGGATCTTAGCCCTGAACTGACGGCAGAAGAACTTGCCGAAATAGAACGCAAGTTCGATCCCGAGACCGCTTTTCGACCAACGGGCAAAGCGCTTGGCTTTTTCATCGCAGCCGTTCTTGTGGCGATGTCCGTTTATCATTTCTATGCCTCAGGCTTTGGTCTGATCCGCGAACTGCTGCACCGTGGCATTCACTTGTCCTTTGTACTTGGGCTTGTGTTTCTTCTGTTCGGATGGCGTCGCGAAACCGGAATAACGCCTACTGTTGGCAAGTTGCGCATCCAAGGCGTGCCAATCCTTGATATGATGTTTTCTGTTCTTGCGGTCGCTGCTGCGATCTATTTACCGTTGCTCCCGCCCGAGATTGTGTCCGAGCGGGTCGGCAACCCGTCTCAATCGGATGTATTGATGGGCACTGCTTTGCTCTTGCTAACACTTGAAGCGACGCGCAGGTCTGTGGGGCCAACCCTTCCGATTATTGGCATCCTTTTCATTGCTTTTGCCTATTTTGGACCTTGGATGCCCGGTGCATTAAAGCACGGTGGCTCAAGTTGGCTTGGCATCATCAACCACCTCTACATGACCAACCAAGGTCTTTACGGCGTGGCCATTGGGGTGATGGCACAATACGTCTTTCTGTTTATTCTTTTCGGCGTATTGGCAACCCGCATTGGCCTGGGCCAGTTGTTTATCGATTTGGCAATGGTCTTGGCAGGGCGCTATTCCGGTGGTCCGGCGAAAGTGGCGATCTTTTCGTCGGCTTTCATGGGGACAATTTCTGGCTCCTCTATTGCCAACACCGTGACCACTGGCGCACTGACGATCCCAGCGATGAAGCGCATTGGCTACCCAGCGCATTTCGCCGGTGCGACTGAGGCCACAGCTTCAACGGGCGGACAGATAACCCCCCCTATTCTCGGGGCCGCCGCATTCATTATGGTTGAATACCTTGAAATTCCCTTGCGAGATGTTCTTGCGGCGGCGTTGTTTCCCGCTTTACTGCATTACTTTGGCATTTTTATCATGGTGCATCTGGAAGCCAAAAAGCTGGGTTTGCGAGGCTTGAGAGCCGAAGAGCTCCCGAGAATGGGAGTCGTGCTGAAAGACCATTGGCTGTCGATCATTCCGTTGATCATATTGGTCTACTTGATCCTCTCGGGCAAAACCCCGGATTATGCGGCGGTTTATGGTATCATAGCCTGTGTTGTTGTCGGATTTCTAAACCCGAACAATCGGTTGTCGATCCCTGACCTTTGGGATGCCCTTGGTTCGGGGGCGAAAAGCACGCTCGCCGTAGGCGCAGCAGCCGCGACTGTAGGGATTGTCGTAGGAGTTGTGACCCTGACGGGCGTTGGTTTCCGCCTCGGCTATGTCGTGGTGCAAACTGCAACGGATATTGGTGAGATCGTCGGGGGCATCTGGCCGCTAAATTACTTTAGTGTCGCGCAATGGGCCTTGTTCTTCTCACTCGTTTTGATCGCAATTGCCTGCATCATAATGGGCGCAGGCATCCCAACGACTGCGACTTACATCATCCTTGTCGCGGTTGCGGCTCCCGCACTGGCGCAATTGCAAGTCGAGCCAATCGTGTCGCATTTCTTCGTGTTCTACTATGGGGTTTTGGCTGATATCACACCGCCTGTCGCACTTGCGGCCTACGCAGCGGCAGGAATCGCAGGATCCAATCCGTTTAAAACGGGAAATACTGCGTTCCGCTTGGGCATTGCGAAAGCGCTTGTTCCATTCGTATTCGTCTATTCTCCAGCGCTTTTGCTTGTTGCAGATGGCTTCACGTGGTGGGCCTTCACCTACACGCTTATCGGAGCCATGCTGGGTATTGGAGCACTTGGCGTCGCCTTCTCAGGTTACTTAACAGCTCCATTAAAAAGCTGGGAACGTTGGTATGTCGGAATCACGGCGTTCCTGTTTATTGCACCCGGAATTACTACGATGTTGATTGGGATCATAATCTTGATGCCAATCGTCATTTTACAACAACGACGTGGTAAAACATCTGACAACGATTGAGCGGCGACGTGGCCAATTGCAAAAAAGGTCCGCTGCAAGAGCCCGGAAGCCGTCATTCGTGATGAGAGCTTGACTGGCGGTTTCGTCCTGCATCTCATCAGCCCATCGGTTGCGCGGCGAAGGACCGGAATTCCGAGACCCGCCATTCAAACAGTACGCGGCGAATGCTGGGAGAGAGCCCAAAGTGCATGATTCTGCAGTACAGATGGATGGCAGCTTTTCGAAAAACGAGGCAGTAAAAACCCCCTTCTGAACCCCGAAAAATCGAAGACCTGATTGTTTCAAAAATGATGTGTATACCTGATTATGCCCCAATTGGGTCCAATTGCGGCCCAGTTATATTGTCACTTTTTAGGGAGAGTGAACCCCGTCAATAAATGAACTGAATAATGGCAGAGAATAGCAACATTAATCCAGCAACAACTGGTAACCAAACGATCACCTCTTCTACAGGTGACGACTCGCTGACGGGTGGCTTTGGCAACGATACAATTAATGGTCAGGGCGGCGATGACATCCTGCACGGTGATAGTGGCGTGCCCGGTTCATGGCATTATGAAACCTATAATTACAATTTTACAAGCAGTCATGGGCAAGCTTTCGACATCGAGAACGGCACGCGCACAGGGTCGGGGTATGTCTCTGACTTTAACGAAGGTGGGCTGACAAATACCATTCGCGGAACGACGGGAAACCCCGAAGACTTCGGTGTCATTTACACAAGTACTCTGAATGTCGCGACAGGGGGGACATACCGGCTCACGACAGCTTCGGATGACGGCTCCACCATTCAGATATTTGACAGTTCCGGCAATCCGGTCAGTTTTAACAACCAGACGGGTGGGACTCGTGATTATCTGAACAACGACTATCACCAAGCGACGACATCGCGATGGGGTGATGCTAACCTGAACTCGGGTGAAACCTATACCATTCAAATCCGGTACTGGGAAAATCGAGGGGGCGATACCCTGTCAGCGACCATCACCGGGCCTGACACAACCGGCACTGAAAACCTGCTGACAACCGACATGATCGGTTTGCCTCCCGGGCCTGAATATTCTGTGACGGGAGTTACTGCTGGCGTCGAGGGTAACGATTCCATTGACGGAGGAGCGGGCAACGACACGATCTTGGGTGATGGCGGCAATGACACCCTTCTCGGCGGCGGCAACAATGATAGTATTGAAGGCGGTGCAGGAAACGATTCCATAGACGGAGGCACGGGCGATGACACTGTCACCGGTGGCGGTGGCGATGACGTCTTTGTCTTTGGAGCGGGCGATGGCGGTGACGTCATCACCGACTTCAACACTGGCAACAGCGGCGCTCTGGACGACGGCGACCAGACCAATAACGACTTTCTCGATCTAAGTCCGTACTACGAGACCATCTTTGATGTGCGTGAAGACCTGAACGATGATGGCATATTGAACCAATCCAATGGTGTTGCCACCGGAAGCACGGCCTTGGGCGGTTCGATCACATTGACTGGGGTATCAGCTTCCGATCTGACATTCGACAATATTAACGTGGCTTGCTTCACGGCAGGAACCCTGATCGATACGGACGAGGGCCCGATCGCGGTAGAACATCTGACATCTGATATGCGCCTGACCACAAAGGACAACGGTTTTCAGCCCGTGCGGGCAGTGGTGTCGCGTGTAGTGCCTGGCCAATGCCGGTTTGCACCCATTGTGATAAGCAAAGGTGCGCTTGGAAATAATAGGGAACTTGTCGTTTCACCTGCGCACAGAATGATGATAAGCGGTTGGCGGACTGAACTGATGTTCGGCTGTGCCGAGATGCTTGCAAGTGCCAAGTCCCTTACCAACGGTGACACCATCTATTCACGGCCGGTCGACGAAGTTGAGTACTTTCACATCCTTCTTGACCGGCACGAAATTATTTTCGCAGAAGGGTCAGAGACCGAAAGCTATTTTTTGGACAGTGAGTCATTAATCGACGACGCAGCCCTGGAATTAATGGCTCTGTTTCCCGATCTCTTTGACGTTGCAGGCAAAACAGCACGACCTGTCTTGCGTGGTTATGAGACCAAAGCATTGTTTGCTTGGGCTGCGTGATGTGAACCGTCTATTGCGGAAGCACATTTGACCTAGGAAGCGACAAGTCGCCTTTGGCGCAACCGCAGCGAAAGCTCACAAAGCCTCGCATCTTACCAGTTCATCGGTTGTGCCGCGAAGGCCGGAATTCCGAGACCCGCCATTCAGGCAGCACGCGGCGAATGCCGGAAGAGAGCCCAAAGTACCGGATGCTGCATCTCGCACAAATGTCCGTTTTAGAGCGTTCTGAAGTTCTGGGAGGAACCTAAATCTCAATCCTTAAAAATATCTGCCTATCTTAGTGTCACTGAGAAGCGGCTCACCTGGTTATCGCCACATCCATACTTCAATCGCCAGACCTTAAGACACGAGAATGTTATCCATCATTGCGTCACACGCCCTAAGTTCAGTCTTGTTCAGGCCCTCATCCGGCTTGTGTCCGTCAGTGGCCATATCGCCTGGTCCGATAACAACGGTTTTCAAACCGAGTCCCGTAAAGAACCCTGCCTCTGTGCCAAACGGTGCTTTCGTTATTCCGAAATGGCCCGCCAGCGAGTCGGCCCACGCGACGCATTTATCGGATGCATCAATGTGCAAACCGGGGTAGGTATTGATCGCCTCGACCGTGATCGGGGGTACTAAGGGGTAAGCACGGCTGACTTGGTGCGCGACTGCTTCGATTTGGCTTTGAATGTCTTGCACAGGTATCTGCGCAAGGTGGCGAAATTCCATATCCAATTGCGCAGTGTCCGGCACAATGTTGAGTGCGCGGCCACCCGTGATTTTCCCAATATGAACCGTGGAATACGGGAGGCTGTAGGCGTCGTCGCAAGGCCCGGCGGCAAGCTGATTCTGAAGCCGTCGTGTTTGCTGCACAAAATCCGCGGCGATGTGGATAGCGCTCACAAACTGGGGCGCAAGCGCGCTGTGCCCGGCTTGGCCATGACACGTTACTTTTAAGGCTGCCTTGCCCTTGTGGCCAGTTGCGACCTGCATAGATGACGGCTCCCCGACTATCACAAGGCGTGGGTTACCGATCAGCTGTTTTAAATCGGGCATCATGTGCCGGATACCAACGCAGCCGATTTCTTCGTCATAGGAAATGGACAAGCTCAGCGGGGCGGATAAGGGCGTCTCGCCTGCGCGCTCCGCCAAGGCCAATGCAGAGGCGAGGAAACCTTTCATGTCGGTTGTGCCGCGCCCGTAAACACGCGCGCCCTCGTCGGTTAGTTGAAATGGGGGTCGTGTCCACACTTGCCCATCGACAGGCACGACGTCTGTATGGGCAGACAAACACACGCCACCGTCCACGCCCGGCCCAATGCGCGCAAATAAACCCGCTTTGGTGCAGTCGGGTGACCAAATACGGGTGACGTCGAATTCAGCAGTTTGCAGCAGGTTTTGTACCCAGTCGATCAAATCTAAGTTGCTGTCACGACTGACAGTTGGAAAGGCTATAAGCCTATCCAAAATCTCCAGCGTTCTGGTAATATCCGTCATGTGAGTGCCTGCTTTTTGGTTAATCAATGGAAAGCTGCGTGATCTCGCGGCGGAATGGAAGGGCATCGCCACTGTCTTCGCCGTCCAACTCGCGGGCAAAGCGGTGACCCGCGTAAGTGGCCCATGCAATCGGTCCCGGTGCATTTGCGTCACCGATCAGCTTGACCGATTTGATGCCTGCGTCGGCCCACTCAGCCTCACGCGCTTTGAGGTCATGGTAGACACTGTTGTTTTCCAGGCGCGATGACACCAACAACACGCCATCACATTCAATCGGGCGTTTCATATCGGTGAACATGCAATTGGTTTCAACGTGATCCTTGCCAATCGCTGTCACCCCGCGGTTGAGTTCGACGTTGACCCCCATCGTGGCCAGACGACGGTGAATTTCATGCTGCTCTAGGGTGTTCAGGGTCCATTCGCTGACGTAGGCTGCGGGCGTCACGAGCGTGACGCTACACCCTTTCTGGATCAGCAGTTCGGCCAGAACGCCACCCATGTAGTAATGGTCGTCATCATAAATCACGACATGGCCGGTCGGAGCAGCGCCGCCCATCACGTCATCAGGCGTGAACAAGGGCATCGCGGCATCTGTCGGGAACGGAACCACGTGTTGGCGCGACACGCCATCGCGACGCCACTTTGCGCCTGTCGCGATGCAAATATTCTCGAACCCGAATTCAAGAATGCTTTCGGCATCGAGTTCACTGTCAAAATAGCCTTCAACGTTGGCCTTTTGGCTAAGCTGGTATTCACGGTAGTCTGCCACACGCCCCCACGCGCTGAGACCCGGAAGGTGGCGTTCACGTGCCACCCGTCCACCCAAAACCTTGCCCGCTTCGGCCAAGGCGACGTCATAGCCGCGCTCTGCCACTGCACGCGCGGCCTCAAGCCCTGCGGGGCCCGCACCGATCACCAATACGTTGGAGCTGTTTCCCTTTGTGTTCATCCGTTCGGGGTGCCAACCCTTGCGCCACTCTTCCATGAATGTCGGGTTCTGCGTGCAGCGGCTGATCGACATTGTCATGTCGCCAGTGACGCAAATGTTGCACCCGATACATTCGCGAATGTCTTCGATCCGACCTTCTTCGATCTTCTTGGGCAAGAACGGATCGGCAATCGACGGGCGCGCGCAACCGATAAAATCAAGCGTCCCTGTCTTGATCATTTTCGCCATCACATCGGGACTGGTGAAGCGACCCACGCCCACGATAGGCTTGTCCGTTAGTTCATGGATACCTTTGACCAATTCATGCTGTGCAGCCTCTTCCTTGAAGCGAGAAGGACCAGAGCAGTCCTCCCACGTGCCTTGGGCGAGGTCCCACAGATCGGGGAGATTGCGGTTCATCTCAACGAATTCACGCACTTCAGAATTGGAAAAGCCCAGGTCACCGATCGTTTCATCTAGCGACACACGCAATGTGATGCCCATGGTATCGCCAACGGCGTCGCGCATATCGGCGACCACTTCGTTCACGAACCGCGCGCGGTTTTCTAGACTGCCGCCATATTCATCGGTGCGATGGTTCGTGGCACGGCTGAGAAAATGTTGAAAAATGCCAAAGCCATGAGCGCCGTAAAGGCAGATTAAATCAAAACCTGCCTCTTTAGACCTTTTCGCTGCGTTCACGAACCAGCGCCGCAGGTCTTTGATGTCGGCCTTATCCAGCGCACGCGCTTGAACAGGGTCATTGGTGAAGGTGCGGATCGGCTGAGCGGACACAGCCAAAGGCACTTCTTTGGAATACAGGTTCGGACCGTTCACACCGGAGTAGGCAAGTTGAATACCTGCCAAGGCCCCATGTTCTTTCATCTTGTCCGACATTTTGTGCAGCATGGGGATGTCTTTGTCTTCCCACAGGCGCAGCTCGATGAAGGGGGTGATCTCGGATGTGTGGTGCATCTCGCACTGCTCGGTGAAAATCACGCCCCAACCACCCTCGGCCTTGGATCCTCGCATTTGTGCCGCCGCTGACGGATCACGGTAGCCGCCCCCATTGCAATGCGGCACCTGATAAAAACGGTTTTTGGCGGTAACAGGTCCGATCTGCATAGGTTCAAAAAGGATATCGTAACGAGAGTCGCGCACGGGGGAAGCTCCTGTAAGGAAAGGCGTCTGTAGAAGAATGACAGAGTTTTGGGTTAGGCTAAAGTCGCGGTTGCGAAAGCATGGCTTAGGTTACAGTTAACTGCCATCTGTCAGCGGTTGGCCCGGATAGTTCCACGCTGAGATTGTTTGCGATGCGTGGTCGATAAATGCATCAACAGACAAGATGCTACGTGCGCCATCAGGTACGATAAACCCCAACCGCAAGGGCCGCAGCTCCCCTTCCAGCGGAATAAAACTAAGCTCGCGGCCATCGGGGGACAAATCAGAATAGGGGCGAATATTGGCCACTGAAAACCCAAATCCGTTAGCCACGAGCGAGCGCATAACTGCCATATCACGGGTCCGCTCGACAATGTTGGGGCTCACGCCTGCGTTTTCAAACGCGTTGAGAAAATACGCCCGACTGATCGGCAGGTCGAGCAGAACCATCGGATAATCCACCAATTTTTTAACCGTGACCGACTTGGCTTTGGCCAAAGGGTGATCGGCAGCAACGACTGCATAGAGTGGTAAAGACCGCAGCGGGATGAATTCAAGATCGGGCGGAACTTCAAGATCATAGCTGACAGCGACATCAATCTCGGCACGGCGTAGTTTTTCAATCAGAGTTTGTTGATCACATTCGATCTGGGACACCTGAACATCGACGTGTTTTGCCTGAAACTCTCGCCTTATCGCAGGCAACAAGACCTGCGCAAAGGTTAATAGACACCCAATGTTGAGGGGCCCCTGCACGTTGCCCACAATCGACCCCGCCAATCGATTAAGGCTGTCGGCCTCTGCCAAAACCTTGCGGGCCTGAACCAAGAACTGCCGCCCTGCCTGTGTTAAGCTAAGGCCATGGGCATGTTTACGCACAAACAAGGGCAAACCGAATTCGTCCTCGAGTTGGGAAATCGCGGCAGAGATGGACGGGGACGACACATTGACTTGAGCACTGGCCTGCGCAATTGATCCTCGTTCGCCAACGGTGACGAAGTATTCAAGTTGCCGAAGGGTAAAACGCGAAGCCATCATTCGATTATGCGCTAAGTCGCATATTTGATCCATGTTGTTTTGAGTGCTGTATATTTGTCAAAGCTGTGCATCGACAGATCGCGCCCGAAACCCGATTGCTTCATGCCTCCAAACGGCGTCATCGCACTAAGCGCATCAACGGTATTTACCGAAATAGTTCCAGCCATCAGGCGGCCAGAGACCCGCAATGCACGGCTCAGGTTGTCCGTCCAGACGGACGCAGCAAGACCATAAACGCTGTCATTGGCCATACGGATGGCATCGTCTTCGGCGTCAAACGGGATTACCGACAGAACAGGCCCAAAAATCTCGTCTCGTGCCAGCGGGTCGTCGTGCTGGACGTCATCAAAAATTGTCGGCTGGACAAAACACCCTTTGCCGTCGACCTGAACCTGCGCGCCCCCCGTTACAAGGTTGGCCGACTGCTTACCTGCCTCGACGAACTTCATCACGCCATCGGTCTGCTTGCGATCCACAATCGCGCCCATCTTCGAGGCAGGATCAAGTGGATCACCCGGTTGCATGGCTTTCGCCCGTGAAATCAGTTTTTCAACAAAGGCGTCCTTAATAGAGCGTTCAACATAAAGTCTTGAGTTGGCAGAACAGACCTCACCTTGGTTGAAAAAGATACCAAAGGCCGCCATATCCGCAGCCGCGTCAAGGTTTTCACAATCCGCAAATACAAGGTTGGGACTTTTCCCACCGGTCTCAGGCCAGACTTGTTTCAGGTTGGATTGGCCTGAATATTCCATGAACTTTCTGCCGATCATGGTCGAACCGGTGAAGGCCAGACAATCCACATCCATATGCAGCCCCAATGCTTGCCCTGCAGTGTGTCCAAAACCAGGAACCACATTCAAGACACCGTCCGGAAGCCCCGCCTCAACAGCAAGCTCGGCCAGACGCAGTGCGGACAGTGGTGATTGTTCCGCTGGTTTCAACACAACTGAATTACCCGCAGCCAAGGCGGCGGCAGCCTTCCAAGTCGCCATATCCAACGGAAAATTCCACGGCGTTACAGCTCCGACGACGCCCAGAGGCACACGTTTCACAATCGCTAGATCTCCGGGGCCAGTCGGTGCGACCTCGTCATAAATCTTGTCGATGGCTTCGGCGTACCACTGGAAAAAATGCGCAGATCCCGGCGCGTCGATCGTGGCCGCATCTGTTACCAGCTTGCCCATGTCCAAACTGTCGAGCAGCGCGAATTCTTCAAGGTTTGCGCGGATCAAATCGGCAAGCTTCAACAACACAGCTTTGCGATGGGCGGGATCAGTCCGTGACCAAACCCCCGCCTCGAACGCAGTACGTCCAGATGCCACCGCCCGATTCACATCCTCAAGATCACAGGCGGCGACATTGGTTAAAATTGCATCCGTCGCCGGATTGATCGACTGGAACGTTTCACCGGATGCCGCATCTACAAACTTGCCGTCAATGAAGGCTTGATGACGAAATGTCAGGTTTGCTGCGCGTTTTGTCCAATCGGCTTTGTTATAATCCAGCATCTTGATATCCTTTATTTATTCATCGCCGGGCACGCCGTATGACGGTGCCTCGCGCGGGTCGAGGGCGCGCTGCACGTAGGCGTCCAGTTGCGGTTTGTAGATGTCCCAAGCAGTCGCGATGTTCTCAATCGGGCAGTCGTCGGTCCAATCACACCGCAAATCAGCCACTGGCCACGCTACTTTGTCGACCATGAGCATTCCTGCTGAATGAAGCGGCCCAGCCTCGCCACCCGCAGCCAGACCTGCGCGCATTGAAGCAATCAAGCGATCGCCAAGATGGCCAGTACTTGCCAAAAACCCGTCCACGACGGCTTGCGGCACACCATCATTCGCCAGCATATTTCCGCCAGAAGCAACATCGGGCCCCTGAGCATGCGTCCAGATGCCAAGCGATTTAGGGCCAGAATGGATCGCTGTTGCGCCGGTTTTGTCTACCGCCAACACCTGACGATATTCGATGAACCTGCCCAGATCGCGCACACCGGCAATCGCCTCGGCCGCAGTCATACCACCTTGCATCAGGTCCAGAGCCAGCGGCCCTAAAGTTGGATCGGTCACATTTTGTGACGTAACTGCGCCAACGCCTGCGCGCGCATAGGCACAGCGTGCGGCAACGGCTGGGGATGAAGACGATATTGCCAACCCAAACATGCCAGTCTCGACGCAGCGCGCCACCAATGAAAACGTCATTGAGGGATCACCGCAGTGCCATCGATTTCAACCAGCCATTCAGGGCGCGCCAAGGCCTGCACCACCAAACCTGTGGAGACAGGATGCACGCCTTTGATGTATTTACCAATGGTGCGGTAAACAGCCTCACGGTGGCGCACGTCGGTAATGTAGACCACAATTTTGACCAAATGCTGCATGTCGCCCCCCGCTTCTTGGATGAGCTGGCGGATGTTTTGCATGACCTTGTGGGTCTGCTCAACCGGATCATTGCTTGTGATATTCACAGCGTCATCCAGGTTTTGCGGGCATTGTCCGCGCAGCCAAACCGTTTTGCCGCCTTGCGTAACCACAGCCTGACAAAGATCATTGTCGAGGTTTTGTTCTGGATACGTATCGCTGGTGTTGAATTTACGAATGCGAGTATGCGCCATCGGGCCTCCGTTCGATTTGTGTTATTCGGCCGCCGCAGGGATGACCGCAGCTTGTCCGTCATAGTCGGCGTAAGCTCGTTGAATCGCAATCTGATCAGCGACAAACTTGGCATCATGCCAAACGCCCCATAGAAACGTCGATCCACGGCGCGATTGCCACGGCAGGCCAAGAAAATAGAGGCCCGGTTCCTTGGACACACCGCGTTGATGGATTGGCGCGCCCTTGTCGTCAAATGCATCCGCTTTGAGCCAGCCAAAGTCCTGTTTATATCCGGTCGCCCAGATGATTGTGGTGATGCCTTCAGCGGCAAAATCCAAACTATCAATCGGATCAGTCAGGCTGGCAGGTTCAGGGAATACAGCGCGTGCGTCAGGATCAAGCGGCAGATCAAGCCCCATGGCCGCAACGTAGGCATCCGCATCGTCTAGCAACTGGTTGTAATTGGCATCCCCTGCATCAACATTCTTGCGAACGTCATCCGCGAAGGTTAATGCGCCGTTTTCATAGGTGTTCGCCATGCCAAGCAACGTGACGCCTTCACCCGCGAGACGGCGAAAATCCATCGTATGCCCGCCGTATGCCCCGCTGACAGAAATCGTGACATGTTCGGTCCCTGGTTTTTGCGCAGCCATATCCCACAGGCCCAAAACGCCAAGCCACCAAACAAAATCGCGTCCGCGATACCTGCGCGGCGGACGATCATGCGGGCCGACAGACAGAAAGACCTTTCGCCCTGCACGGTTCAATTCATCTGCGATTTGCGCACCCGAAGACCCAGCGCCCACGACCATAACGGCCCCATCGGCAAGCTGATCGGGATTGCGGTATTCGGCAGAGTGCATTTGGTGCACGCTAGCATCTTTGGGCACAATTGGCGGAATAACCGGATGCTGGAAAGCACCAGTCGCAGACACGATCCGCATGGCTTCGATCACGCCATCGCTGGTCTCAACGTGAAAGCCCGCGCGATCTTTGAACGGCCTAGCGCTCAGCACCTCGATGCCTGTGCGCACTGGTGCATTCACCATATCGGCGTATTTTTCGATGTAGTCCGCTACGCGGTCCTTGCCGACAAATGCGTCCGGCGCATTTCCAATGAATTCAAGGTTTGGGAACCGATCATGCCACACGGGGCCATTCGTGACCAAAGCATCCCAACGGGATGTGCGCCAGGCTTCGGCGATGCGGCTTTTCTCAAGCACCAGAAACGGCACGCCTTGTTGGCCGAGATGCTCACACAGCGCGATGCCTGCCTGTCCCGCACCCACGACGAGCGTGTCGATCTTTTCAACTGACATTCGAAGTCCCTCCAAGAGTTAGTCTAAAGATTGCCGTTTGTGCAGCACGAGAAAAGAACAGTCTGCATTACCCTTGATTAGGGTTTGACTAAGATTTTTCTTCGCCAAGTAGGAAACGCCTAAGTTAACCTTCGATATTTGCGTGGTGACAACCTATGAATGAGCGCGTTAGCCTCTTTTTGACCTAGGGGGACAATCAATGAACGACACCGCAGAAATCGCAATCGACGTGCGCGATGCTGTCAAGCGCTATGGTGATTTCACTGCGTTGCAAAAAATTTCTCTCGGGATTCGTGACAATGAATTCTTTACACTTTTGGGGCCATCTGGTTGCGGCAAGACGACGCTTTTGCGGATGATCGCAGGCTTTGAGGATGTCACCGAAGGTGGGATTTTTCTGTTTGGCGATGAAATTGAAACTTTGCCGCCCCACAAACGTCCTGTGAACACCGTCTTTCAAAACTACGCGCTTTTCCCGCACATGACGATCCTAGAGAACGTCGGTTTCGGTCTTGAAATGAAAGGAAGTTCGCGCAAAGACGCCGCCAAACGTGCCGCCGAGATGTTGGAGCTGGTACACCTGTCCCAGTTCGCCAAACGCAAGCCTGCGCAACTGTCGGGCGGCCAACAACAACGCGTGGCGCTTGCGCGCGCTCTTGCCCCTTCTCCAAAGGTTTTACTGCTGGACGAGCCTTTGTCTGCACTCGATCTAAAATTGCGTAAAGCTATGCAGATTGAGCTTAAACACATTCAGCGCGAGACTGGGATTACCTTCATTTTCGTCACCCACGACCAAGAAGAAGCCCTGACCATGTCAGATAGAATCGCGGTGATGTCTGCGGGTGAGTTGCAACAACTTGGCCGGCCGCGCGATATCTACGAACATCCCCGCAACATGTTTGTGGCCGACTTCATTGGTGACACGAACCTGCTTGAGGTGTCAGTGGACAAGATTGCCGATGGTCGCGCCCAGTGTCATATCGGTGGCGGGCACGCCTTGGCGTGTGATGCCGTTGATGGTGTTCAAACTGGCGCAAAAGTTCACCTGTCCGTACGCCCTGAACGTCTGATCCTGTCCGAAGAAGCAGGCAATGGCACAAGTCTTAGAGGCACGGTAACCGAGAATATCTACATCGGCACAGACATCACCACGATGATTGACCTGGAAGGCGGTCCAAAAATCACGGTGCGCGCGTCTAATACCGAACGCGGCAATAAACGCCTGATTGAACCGGGAAACCCTGCATTTGTGACCATGGAAACAGGTGCTGCGCGCCTGTTGCTCGACTGATGGCGGGCGGTGCGGCCACTGGCGGTTCTGCCGCGTCTGATACCTACAACCAGGCACGTAACTGGTTGTTGATGCCGTCATGGCTGGTACTGGGCTTTTTCGTCTTTACGCCCGTTTGCGTTATGGTCATCTATTCGTTCCTGACCAAAGAATTTCGCGGCGGCGTCATTTGGGAGCCTACCCTTGCGGCCTATGATCAATTTTTCTTTGACCGCGGGCTTTTTGGCGATAACGACCCAACGCTGCAATGGACCTACATCGAAATCTTCTGGCGTTCTATCTGGCAAGCAGGTCTGGCGACCATCCTATCGCTGCTCATCGGGTTTCCGACTGCTTATTATATTGCTACACGCCCCGCCAAAACGCGCGCGATTTGGGTGTTTCTGATCACCATTCCCTATTGGGTAAACTTGCTGATCCGCACCGTGTCGATGAAGTTCCTGTTGCGCGACGAAGGACCAATGAACGACTTTCTTATTAATGTTGGCATCCTCAGTGAACCTTTGCAAATCGTGAACACCAACATCGCCGTGCAATTGGGTTTGTTCTACAGCTATCTGCCGTTTATGGTTCTGCCAATTTATGCCGCGGTTGAGCGCTATAATTTCACCATGTCCGAAGCCGCCGCCGATCTTTACGCTACCAAATGGACGACCTTGCGGCGCATCGTGCTGCCCGCTGTGAAACCCGGTGTCATTGCAGGCTGCATCCTTGTTTTTGTGCCCAGCCTTGGGGCGTTTCTTGCGCCTGATCTTCTGGGCGGAGCCAAGAATTTCATGATCGGCTCGCTGATCGAAGAACAATTCAAAGGTAACGCTGGAAACTGGCCGTTTGGGGCCGCTGCATCCATGATCTTGCTGAGCATGGTGTTGGTCTTGCTGATAATTTTCGCCAGCCAGCAACGCCGCGCAGGAGCCACGACATGAGCGCGAATACTGATGTAAAAACCTACGCCGGATTTCGATCGATCACCCTGTTATGCTTGGTCATTCTGTATGCGCCGCTGATCGTGGTCACGGTATATTCGTTTAACGCCTCGGAATCGATCACCGCATGGGGCGGCTGGTCGCTGCGCTGGTACGCGGATGTGTTCATCGGACCCGAAAGCGCAAAGTTTCAACAAGCCGCGATCAATTCGTTTTCCATGGCAACCATTGCTGCCACGGCGGCCACGGCCATCGCTACAGCCGCGGCAACAGCAATCGTACGGGGCGGAAAATATCGTTTACGCACCCCTTCACTGGGGCTGATCACCCTGCCAATCATGGTGCCTGAAATCGTGCTCGCCGTTGCGACGCTTATCTTCTTTAATGCAATTGGGTTCACGCGCGGCTACATGACCATTCTTGTCGCACATATCGCGTTTTGCATCCCCTTTGCCTACCTCCCCATCCAAGCGCGAATGCAAGGGATTGAAGACACGTTTGAACACGCTGCGATGGATCTTTATGCGACCAAGGCACAAGCATTCAAACGTATCCTTTTGCCCCTGATGATGCCTGGCATCATCTCGGGCTTTTTGCTGGCGTTCATTGTCAGCCTCGACGATTTCATCATCACCAACTTTGTCAAAGGAGCGGGTATCGAAACCCTCCCGACGGCGATCTTTGGCTCGGTGAAACAAGGGCTAAAGCCCAATATCATGGCCATCTCTACGATGCTTCTCAGCCTATCGATCGTGATGGTCACCATTTCTTACTTCGTCTCGAAGTTCGACAACACTAAATAACAATAGGGAGTTAACAACATGAAACTACTCACAACATCAGCGATGGCGCTTGCGCTGCTGGCCAACTCGGCAGCAGCCGAAGGCGAATTGGTCTTGTACCATTGGTTTGAGTATATCCCAGCTGAGCTAATTGAGAAATTCACTGCCGAAACAGGTATCAACGTCACGATGGATACTTACGACTCCAACGAAGCGATGCTTGCTTCGCTAAAAGCGGGCGGTATGGGCACATATGACGTTGCAGTGCCTGGAGATTACATGGTTCAGATAATGGCGGGAGAAGGTCTGCTCGATACCATCGCAGATGGCGATTTGGCTAACGAAGGCAACATTGCGCCAGCATGGGCGGATCCAGCCTTTGATCCGGGTCGCAAACACTCGATCCCTTACCAGTGGGGCTCTACATCGTTCTCTGTGAATACAGAGGATTATGCCGGCGACATCAACACAACCGACATCCTGTTCCACCCGCCTGCGGAATTGTCTGGTAAAATCAACATGCTCGACAGCCAAGGCGAAGTGATGGCGCTGGCCTCATTGCACATGGGCATCCCGCAGTGTTCTAATGATCGCGGTCAGCTCAGCGCGCTGAACGACATGTTGCAAGAGGCCAAAACGCACTGGGCATCCTTCAACTCTGACACCGCAAAAGAGGTGTTGGTTTCTGGTGATGTGTCTGTGGGCATGATCTATGATGGTTTTAGCGCAAAAGCGCGCGCTGATCGCGCAAGCATCACATACGCATTTCCGACCCAAGGTTATGTCGTGTGGATGGACAACGTCGTTCTACTGAAAGACGCTCCAAACCGTGACAGCGCTCTCAAATTCATGGACTTTTTGCTTGAACCTGAGAACATCGCCGCAGTTTCCAACTATGCGCGCTACGGCAATGGAGTGACAGGCACCGCAGAGTTCCTTGACCCGGAACTGGCAACATTGCCGGAATCCAATCCACCAGCCACGGCAGGAGCAGGCGCATTTGTTGCTGTTTGTGATGAGGCCACACAAGCCGTCTATGACAAAATCTGGACGAACCTAAAAAACTAAGTCATCATTTGTCTATTGTCCGGCGGCCCCTTCGTTTGGGGCCGCTTTTTTCTACTTATCGGGGCACCTCATGGAAACAATTTTCACAGAACGCCATAAATTAAGGAATTCGAAAACCGAACTTCACGGTGGCGAGTTTGTCGAACCGTTTGAGCGCCCGTCCCGCGCTGAATACATCATTGGCCGCGTACGCGACGTTGGACTTGGCTCCATCAGCGAACCCGATGATTTCGGTTTGGACCCCATACGCGCCATTCATGACAAAGGCTTCATCGACTTTCTCCAAGTCGCATGGGACGAATGGCAGTCTGAGGGTTTCAAAGGCGAAGCGCTGCCAACAGTTTGGCCTGCACGGCGAATGACGCAGCGCATCCCAACACATATTGAAGGGCGGCTTGGCTACTACGCCCTTGCTTGTGAAACTACGATTTCTGACGGTACGTGGGAAGCGTCCTTTGCCTCTGCGCAAGTCGCCTTGACGGGGGCGCAGCGCCTGAATGACGGCGCGAAAGCAGTTTTTTCCCTCTGCCGTCCACCCGGCCATCATGCGGCAATCGACATGTATGGCGGCTATTGCTTTATCAACAACGCCGCGGTCGCCGCGCAGCATTTTCTGGACACAGGAAGCAAACGCGTTGCGATCCTTGATGTTGACTTTCATCATGGCAATGGCACGCAAGACATCTTCTATGAGCGCGATGACGTGCTGTTCATCTCACTTCACGGCGACCCTTTGGAGGCCTTCCCGCATTTTCTAGGTCACGCAGATGAAATGGGCATCGGAGTGGGCAAAGGCTACACCGTCAACTACCCCATGCCTCCGGGCACCGATTTTCCAACATGGCGGGCCGCCTTGATCAAAGCCTTGGCAAAGATCGCGGAATATGCCCCCGATGTGCTGATTATCTCGCTGGGTGTAGACACTTTCGAGACGGATCCGATCAGTTTCTTCAAACTCAAATCGGACGATTTCACCACCTACGGCGCAGACATCGGATCGCTTCATCTTCCGACCTTGTTCGTGATGGAAGGCGGTTATGATATTGCCGAAATCGGTGTGAACACTGTGAATGTGCTCCAAGGCTTTGAGAGCGTATCTTGAATGTCGTAGAGGCCACAATCGCCGATCTCCGCGCCGCTTTTGAGCGAGGCGACATCACCAGTGTCAGCCTTGTGCAAGCCTACCTTGATCGCATTGACGCTTTCGACAAAAACGGTCCCTGTTTGAATGCCGTTCCTGTCTTAAATCCTGGTGCCTTGGCTGAGGCCAAGGCCAGTGATGCGCGCAGGGCTAAGGGTGAAACACGCGGGCCCTTGGATGGTATCCCCTACACCGCCAAAAACAGTTACAAGGTCAAAGGCATGACCGTAGCCGCAGGCTCGCCCGCATTCGCCAATCTGATTGCGATGGATGATGCCTTTGCAATTGCGCAACTGCGCAACGCCGGCGCGATCCTTTTGGGGCTCACCAACATGCCGCCTATGGCAAATGGCGGCATGCAACGGGGCCTCTACGGACGTGCTGAATCACCATATAATCCTGATTATCTGACGGCGGCCTTTGCCTCAGGGTCGTCCAACGGTTCGGGGACAGCAACAGCCGCCAGCTTTGCTGCATTCGGCTTGGGCGAAGAAACTTGGTCCAGTGGTCGCGCGCCCGCATCCAACAACGCGCTGTGCGCTTACACGCCAAGCCGTGGCATCATATCGGTGCGGGGCAATTGGCCATTGGTGCCGACTATGGACGTGGTCGTCCCTCACACGCGTACCATGGCGGATATGTTGGAGGTTCTGGATGTTTTGGTCCACGACGATCCCGACACACGCGGCGACTTTTGGCGCTGCCAGCCGTGGGTGTCTTTGCCTTCGGTAGCACAAGTGAGACCCCCGTCTTACCAAGAGTTGACCAATGGATCGCTGGCTGGAAAACGGTTAGGCGTGCCAGCGATATATATCAATGCCTCTGCAGGTGAGAGCTGCGCAGGCATTGGCGGCCCAACAGGCAAACGCATCGAAACACGCGCATCCATTATTGACCTGTGGCACGAGGCTCGCTCCGTCCTTGAAAAGGCGGGTGCAGAGGTCGTGATTGTCGATTTTCCCGTTGTCACCAATTACGAAGGCACGCCCAACTTTGTCACGCGCGGCATCCTTCCCGCCGATTATCTTCACCATGAAATCACGGATCTATCGGTCTGGGCTTGGGATGATTTTTTGAAAACCAACGCAGATCCGACGCTCAATAGCTTGGCTGCTGTTGATGGGTCACAGATATTCCCTCAACCCGATGGCAGCCTCGCTGACCGCTACAAAGGCTTTGAGGGCGACATCGCCGATTATCCCGCCCATGCGCGCACGAACCCGCGCGATGACTTCCTCGACATTCCAACCCTCTCCGAAGGGCTGCGCGGGCTTGAGAAGACGCGGCGCATAGACCTTGAGGAGTGGATGGATGAGCACGCGATTGACGCCGTGGTGTTCCCCGCTGTCGCGGATGTTGGTCCTGCGGACGCTGAGAGTAATCCGACTTCGGCAGATATCGCATGGCGCAATGGTGTTTGGGTCGCCAATGGCAATCTTGCCATCCGCCACCTTGGCATTCCGACAGTCACCGTTCCAATGGGCACGATGGCAGACATTCATATGCCTGTCGGTCTAACCTTTGCAGGACGTGCCTATTCTGACACCGATCTGCTCTCCTTGGCCAGTGCATTTGAAGCGACCGGCCCCTATCGCACTCTCCCGCCGAGGACATCATGAAACTTGCCATTTTTCAAATGAACTCCGTTGATCGAAGCGTGACCGAAAACGCAGCCTTGTTCGATCAAGCCTGCGCGGACGCAAAATCAGGGAACGCCGACCTGATTATCTTCCCCGAAATGGCGCTCACTGGATATAACATCGGTGCAGATCGCATCCGTAAGCTGGCCGAACCGTGCGATGGCCCGATGATCCAGACCCTTCGCGACATGGCCAAACACCACCGCATCGGCGTGGTTTGCGGGTTTCCCGAACTTGACGGTGAACAGGTATTCAATGCAGCAGTGATCATTGATGCCGCCGGCTCAGTGCTTTCAATTTGCCGCAAGGCGCATTTGTTCGGGGACGTGGACCGCGCGGCGTTCAGTCCAGCGGATACCCTGTGCCCGCTTGTGCAGTTTGGCGATTGGTCGGTGGGGTTTGCGATCTGTTATGACGTCGAATTCCCCGAACTTGTCCGAGCGTATGCGCTCGCAGGCGCTGACATCGTTCTGGTCCCTACGGCAAACATGCTACCCTACGTCGGTATTGCGACACGTGTCGTCCCGGCCCGCGCAGAAGAGAACGAGATCTACGTCGCCTATGCCAACCGTGTAGGCCGTGAGGGCGCGTTCGAATACTGCGGGTTATCTTGCGTGGTAGGACCTGATGGCAATGATGTTGCCCGAGCGGGCCGAAACGAAGAATTGATGATTGCCGATATTTCGAAAGAAACCATTGCGCACATACGCAGTTCGCTTTCCCATCTCAATGATCGCCGGAGTGACCTGTATCCTTTGTAGCGCGGCAAAGATTAGTGGGGCCACCTGGATTGCTATCGCCCAAGACCAGCAAAAAATTTAAGAATGGGCTCTTAGTTTCGGAAAGCGGCCCTTGAATCAAAAGAACCGAAGGTCGGCTTTGTCCGCAGAGCAGACATAAGTGAGCTGAGAGCAGACGAGAAGGAGGCAGCTAAGCAGTACGGTTCTTCTCATAGCGGCGCGTCTCCGAAGTCTGGCGACTAAGCTTTAACGCTTTAGAAATTGAGAAAGGCCGCATTGGTGCGATCCTGCGGGGCCTGTTTGTTTGGCGGGATGAAAGTCTCCTTCTCTAATTGGGTGTTTGGGTCAAGCTCATTTTCCTTCTTTC
>OCVR010000690.1_pt1 | contig 28075 bp, 30 predicted proteins | sample 1539091 | NCBI WGS metagenome assembly OCVR01 (sample SAMEA3355530, study PRJEB22509) | marine metagenome | biome: marine; feature: coastal ocean; material: water | place: USA | collected 2010-08-07 | depth 16 m | reverse complement strand
GGTTTTGCTCACCCAAATGTGGTCTGCGGCGAGGTAGTTGTCCAAGGTGAAGTTTTCAAGAATCGGGTTATCGGGACTGAGCAAGCAAGAAAAAGTGTCTTGCCACAGGGTTATTTGGTGAAACGACTGTGGCATCTGAGCAAAGCGGTTAATGACTAAGTCGACCTTGCCACGTTCAACGTCGAGAAAACTGACGTCCGATGGGTTCATAATATCAAGCGTGATGCCCGGAGCTTGCTCTCTGAGCTCTTTAAGGACCGAGGGTAGCAGCGTCGACTCGGCGTAATCACTCGCCATTAAGCGAACAACACGCGTCTCTGTGTGCGGCGTAAACTCTTCAGTGGGCTGAAGGGCACGATCCACATTGGTTAAAATCTCTCTGAGTTGTGGCTCGAGCTCCTCGGCTTTTGCGGTCGGTGTCATGCCGTCAGACGTGCGAATCAGCAGAGGATCGTTGAAGACCTCGCGCAAGCGCTTAAGGCCGTTACTCATGGCCGGTTGCGACAAACCGAGGCTGTGGGCTGCCTGTGTGACGTTGCGCTCGCGCAGGAGGGCGTCTAGGTAGACCAGAAGGTTTAAATCAACGCGACCGAGTCGACTCATTTGGATGTCTCCCTATGGAACGTACTATTCATCACATGAATAATACACCTTCTGCCGTTGTTGAGAGAAATTCTTGGTCTAAACGGATGAACAGCTACAATAGCGTCAGAATTTGGAGGGTTTATGTACAAAGCACCGCTCGATGATATGCAATTCCTGATTGACGACGTCTGTCAGGCAGGCGCTCGACTTGGAGACTTACCGCGATTTGAAGGCCTGGAGGTGGGCACTGACCTCACCACCGCGCTGCTCGAAGAGGCGTCAAAACTGGCGGCTGATGTGGTTGCTCCGCTGCGTCGCGTGGGCGATCAGCAGCCGGCGCGTTGTGCAGACGGCGCGGTGACGATTCCTCCCGGCTACGGTGATGCCATTAGAGCGTTGGGTGACGGGGGCTGGGTGGGTATCTCCGCAGACTCGGGTTTCGGCGGGCAAGGCCTTCCTGAGCTTTACGGGACTGCAGCGTGTGAGATGTGGAACTCGGCCGACATGGCCTTTGCACTTGAGCCCTTTTTAAGTTCAGGCGCAGCTCTCGCTATCTCGGCGCACGGCAGCGACGCACTGAAGAACAAGTACCTGCCCAATATCAATGCAGGCGTTTGGTCGGGAACAATGAATCTCACGGAGTCCGGCGCAGGGTCTGATTTGGGTCCCATGAAAACGCGTGCGGAACGGCACGGCGATCACTACCGAATTTTCGGTCAGAAAATCTACATTACCTGGGGTGACCACGACGCGACCGAGAACATTATTCACTTGGTGTTGGCGCGTTTACCCGACGCGCCCGAGGGCAGTAAAGGTATCTCGCTGTTTGTCGTTCCCAAGTTCTTGGTGAACGACGACGGTAGTTTAGGCGACCGAAATGACGCCTATCCGGTTTCGGTGGAACACAAGCTGGGGATTCACGGAAGCCCTACATGTGTCATGGCATACGGTGATCAAGAGGGAGCGATAGGCTACCTGGTAGGGCAGGAAAATAATGGACTCGCCTGCATGTTCACCATGATGAACGAGGCGAGGCTAAAGGTTGGCTTGCAGGGCCTGGGAGCATCGGAAGGCGCGTATCAAAAGGCGGTCGCTTATGCGCGAGAGCGTGTTCAAGGTGGTGTGGCCATTATCGAACATGCCGACGTTAAGCGCATGCTGATGAGCATGCGTGCGCTTAACGAAGCGATGCGTGCCTTGGCCTATACTGAGTCGCTGACCATGGACCTTTCCCACGGTGCGCCAGCACAAGAGCGGGGCGCCTGGAAAGCCCGACTTGATTTAATGATTCCGGTCATCAAGGGCTGGATGACGGAGGTCGGTCAAGAGGTGACCTCTGTGGGTGTTCAAATTCACGGAGGCATGGGCTACGTCGAGGAGACGGGCGCAGCACAGTTTTTCCGTGACGTTCGTATTACCTCGATTTATGAGGGGACTAACGGTATTCAGGCCGCTGACCTGGTGGGGCGAAAGCTTGCGCGCGACGGTGGTGCCACGATGGAGTTGGTGCACGATGAAATTCGGCAGGTTGCTGACGCCTTAGCGGGTTCGAGTGATGAGCGTTTAGCAGCCATGGGGCGTGCGCTGAGTGACGCGTTAGCGGCTCATGTCATGTCATCACAGACGATTCTTGAGTTGTTCAAGGTCGATAAATCGGCCGCGATGAGTGTGTCTTTTGACTACATGATGCAGACGGGCTACTTGTTTGGTGGTTGGCACCTGGCGGCCAGCTCACTGGTGGCGATTGATTTGCTATCGCGCGATGAGAAGACGTTGTTTTGCCAACGAAAAATTGCGACGACTGAGTTCTATTTACACCGCTTGATGCCACGTGGAAGTGCCCATGCCGACGCGATCCTCTCGCCGTTAAGTCAGCTCGACGACTACGCGGCTGACTGGCTCTAAGGGCAAATACTCGATGCTGAGCACGCCGGACCTGTCGGACCTCAACCCAGAAGCGCAGGCTTTATCTTGTCAATTTCGGGTGTTTGGGAAACGCAGTAATTTGTTCGGTGCTGTCGCAACGATTGCCTGCTTCGAAGACAATTCCCGGGTCAAAGAGGCCGTGGCTGAGCCGGGTGATGGTCGAGTGCTCTTGGTGGACGGTGGTGGTTCGTTGGCCAAGGCGCTGACTGGCGATAAAGTTGCACAATTGGCCATGGAAAACGGGTGGCAGGGAATGGTCATCGTGGGTGCGGCTCGTGATGTCGAACTGATAGACACCTTCAATTTTTGTGTCATGGCACTTGGGACTTCGCCGGTAAAAACCGAAAAGCTCGGACAGGGCGCCCGCGGTGTGACGCTACAAATTGGCGGTGTGAGGGTCAACGAGGGCGACTATCTTGCCGGTGATGCGAACGGTGTATTGGTGTCAGAGCGTCCGTTTAACACCGACACCGCCGACTAAACCTGTTTTATGAGATCCGCATGGACAGGTCCAAGGGCTGGACGACTTTTGTCAGCGCGCCAATGGAAATAAAGTCTACTCCGGTCTGCGCAATGCTGAGCAAGGTCGCTTGCGTCACATTGCCAGAGGCTTCTAACTCCGAACGACCGGCATTGAGGGCGACCGCTTGGCGTAAATTGCTCAGCGAGAAGTTGTCGAGCATGACTCGGTCGGCGCCCGCATCGAGTGCCGCACGAAGTTCGTCGAGGTTTTCAACTTCGATTTCAACGGGTTTTCCCGGAGCCTGAGCCTGTGCCGTGCTAATGGCTTGTTGAATGCCACCGCAAGCAGCGATGTGATTTTCTTTGATGAGAAACGCGTCAAATAAGCCCATTCGATGGTTGTAGCACCCACCACAGATGACCGCGTATTTTTGCGCTAAACGAAACCCCGGAATAGTCTTGCGAGTGTCCAAGAGTTTTGTGCCGGTGCCGTCTACCAGTTGCGCCAGATGAGCGCTGTAACTCGCGGTGCCCGACAGCATTTGAAGGAAGTTCAGTGCGGTGCGCTCAGCGGTCAAAATGCTCCGCGCAGCCCCTGAAACGGTAAACAGCGTGTCATTAGTCAGCAGTGGGTCACCATCGCACTTCGACCACGTCACACAAAGCGACGGATCGACGGCGTAAAACACCGCATCCACAAATTGGGTCCCACAAACCACGCCCGTCTCACGTGTGATGACGGTTGCCGTGGCTGTTTCACTGGGGTCCACGAGTCCGGCGGTAATGTCCCCACTACCGATGTCCTCGTCCAAGGCCAATTTTACAATTGGTTCTATGTCACTTTGGTCTAGCACGTGTCGATGTCCTGAGCCCGGTCCCTGATATGATGCGACATTGAAACACAGGCTGAGTGGCGTTTTTCACGTGATCGACAATAAATACGGACAGATAGTGTCGGGGTGGCTGCAGGGGTGCACGCCGGTCCCCTCGTCAAATTGGGCGGAGCGGCCCGAGGGCGCCTCTGTCGATTTGATTGTTTTGCACAATATATCGTTGCCGCCTGGTGAGTTTGGTGGGCCTTACATCGAACAGCTCTTTACCAATACATTGAACGCTCAAGAGCACCCCTACTTCGAAACCATTGCCTCTCTTGAGGTGTCGGCCCACTTTTTAATCAAACGGACGGGCGACGTGATTCAGTTTGTTCCCACGCAAAAGGCAGCGTGGCACGCGGGTGCCTCACTGTGGCGCGGGCGTGAACGGTGTAATGATTTTAGTATTGGCATTGAACTTGAAGGCACCGATACCCATCTTTACACCAATGAGCAGTACGAAAGGCTCGAGGAAATTATTGTAAAGTGCCGCGACGCGCACCCTGAAATACCGAGGGATGCTATTGTGGGGCACAGTGATATTGCCCCGGGACGAAAAACAGATCCGGGAGACAGCTTCGATTGGCAACGCATCCAAAAAGCACTGGGTCTGGACGCGTTGCCGCGAGGCTAGTGGAAGTCTGAGGGAGGCTTGGCTTGAGTTATCTGGCGTTTTTATCGTTTATCGCAGCGACTGGACTGTACTGGTTGCTGGGTCCTGGTGGTCCACTCCATTCGATCGATTTTCTGGCCGTGTTCCGATCGCAACTTGACGATGATGAAGAGGGCGCTTCGACAAAGGCAGCCTTTATGTTGGTGGTTGCACCGGCGTTAACCTTCGCCCTGATTTATATCGTCGCCGAACGTCTACTTGGTGGCGCCGCGATGCTGCTGTTGGGAACCGCGGCGTTGTTCTTTGCCTTTGGCCGTGAGGACTATCCCACCATTACGCAGCGATTTTTGGCGCGTGCCCGTGCTGCTGACAATGAAGGGGCGGCGATGGTGATTCAGTCAGCAGGAGGAGACAGTTCGGCGGAAGATGCCGACGAGTTTGCCGATGTTGCGACCGCATTTTTCAGTCAGCTGGCGCTGCAGCGCTGGTTTGGTCCCGTTCTGTATTTTCTTCTGCTGGGCCCCGTTGGCGCAGTGGCCTACCGACTAGCCCATCTGTCGCAGAAGACTAAAACTCCGCTGGGTCACGCAGTGATGCGTCTGATCGAATGGTTGCCGTCCCGGCTGATGGTGTTGAGCTTCTCAGTTTTTGGCGACTTCGATAAAACCATTGCTCACCTTGCTGATAAAGGGCTCAGTTATGAGACGGACACGGGCGAGATTTTTGTGGACGCCTGTGAAGCGGTTCCGTTAGAGGGTACACAAGCCTCTGAGGTCAGAGTTTACAGTCGGTTAGACCGAGTGCTCAGTCTCTTAGAGAGAAGCTTTCTCTTGTGGCTCGGCGCGATTGCGCTTCTGGTCTTAATTTAACCGGACAAGACGCTAGCGCGGCCGCTGTGTGTCCTGGACGATCTTGTAAAAGTGCTCTGTCATCTCTTGGCGACTTGTAATGTGGTTGTAGTCCTCGGGTGAGTGGTGGGCGCCCACGTCAAGCGAGACCGTTTGACCAAAGCGTTTGAGTGCCTCACGCATATGCATCGCCATTCGGAAGGGTTCAGCGATGTTGGATGCCACGTGAAAAAGGCGCGTATTTTGTCCGTGGAAAAAAACGGGCACCACCGTCGGCTGATACTGCATGACAAGTTTTGCGATGAAAGTTGTCCAAGGCGCGTCAACGACGTCGCCAAATCCCGGCGCATCGGCGGTTGAGACCATGCCCGAGGGAAACAAAATCAAGGGAACGCCGTTCGCAAGTGCTTTGCCTGCCAACTGCTTTGATCTCACGTTACGCTTTGCTGCTTCTTTCGTTTCAGAGAAGTCGATGGGTAAAAAGTGTGGAACGAGATCTCGGTCTTGGCAGAGGAGTGAATTGATGACGACTTGAAAGTCGTCTGCGTAATCCAGCGCCATGTTGCACAGAATAAGACCGTCGATGACGCCAAAGGGGTGATTGGCAATAAACAGCACAGGACGACCCTTGGGTATTTCCAGTAACGGGCTTAGGTCACCGTCAAGGGTGATGTTGCTGAGTTTGAATGCGTCGCGAAAGAACGTTTTCGAGTCGACGTCCTTCGCCTTCAGTCCTTGATAATGGCGCTCCATCTTGTGACGCCCGAGAAATCCTTCAAGCGAGCGAACCAACGCGCGCGTAAATGGACCGTCGTCGGGCGACTCGAACGTGAACTTAGGCTCCTCGACAATGTAGTACTCGAGCATGGGGTCGAGTTCGGGAAGGTAACTAGGATCGTTTATGGCCGGGGTATTAGTCATGTGTTTTAAATCTACCAAGCGCCTGTTGCTTGAGTGATACGTTGTTGTGCGAATTTAAGACCAGCCAAAGTTTAGGGGCTTGCGTGCGCAGTATCCAGTAGCTTTTACCACAGCTGGAACAATGCGGTACCAATAAAAGTGCCTAAGGCATAGCCCAGCACGCCAACCAGTACGCCTGGAGTGACTTGATCGTGCCACCCCTTTGCCGCCGCCATTGCCGGCGCGGTCGTTGCGCCTAAGATTGCGGCGTTACTTGCGGTCAGCAACTCTGGAATAGTTAAGCCGAGCTTTTTACCCAACACCAAAAGGACCGTGAGGTGAACGCTCAAAAGAATGGCGACTAAGATGATCAAAAGTGGCGCAACACTGATCATAGCTCGGATATCCGCACCGGCCGCTATTGCGGCGAAAAACGGAAAGGAGAGCGCGACACCGACCTCAAAGGCTCCTGAAAACCACACGCGAATTTGTGGTACTGCGGTCGCAAGACCCACGGAGATCAGCGTCATTACAGCGTAACGCCAGCTGGGCATTTCCAGCCACCAGCACAATAAATCGGTCATAGCGACGATGCTTGCTGCAGCGGCTAAGGCGTAGCTAATACTTGCTGGGGTGACCACTGTTTCCGTGACCTGAACCGCCTCGCTGGTCTTGTGCTCCACAAAATGTCGCGCAATCCAGTGCGCACCGGGAACGAGGGCAATGAGACTTAAGAAGACGGCTGAAAATAAATTATCAGCCGCGGTAGCGGCCGAAAAAAAGGAGGCGTCGGTGCTCAGTCCAGTGATCTCACCGAGTGCTGCGTAGTTCACAGAGCCGCCGATATAGGTCGATGCGAAAAGCCCCACAACCCCGGCTTCTCGTCGCTCCGCTGCCAATTCCGAAGCGGCTCCCAGCTGACTCAGGTCAAGCAGGAGCGCGGCGACAATGACCCCTGCGACCGTACCTAACGCAGCGACTAGAAATGCGAGAGAGGTTCGCGAGGCTTCCCGCGCCAAACGTCTTACATCGGCTTGGAACAAAAACAGAGGGATCAATAAGGGCACAACATAACTGAAGATAAACCCGTAGGCGGGCGCCGAGTGCGGAATCAAGCCTAGATTAGCCGCGGCAATAGCGAGCAATATGACCACCACGGTGCCCGTGACTTTTTGACCGATGACCGTCCGCTCAGAGGCGAAGGCAAGGGCACACAGTGCCAAAATGGCGGTTATGACCGCAAAGTGCTGGTCCGCCGGTATAAGCGTCATGGTCTGGGTCCTTATTTACAAAGTCCTGAGCGCAGAGGATAACGCAGAGTCGCACGATCGTCTGCTGCTGGGCCTGTTACAACCGCGGCGACCGTGAGACACTTTAACGATGCCTGATCTTGTCGATGTCACCACCGCAGAACCCGAAGCTGTTGCTGCCGAAATGGCGCGCCGTCAGGCGCTGAAAGCGATGGGTATTGTGTCCTATGTCTCTCGCTATGATTTGCCCGGTGCAGCGCCGGCGCAGAGGCAGAGCTTATCACCGCCGCCTGCGCCCCCAGTGACGCAACCGCCGGATGCACCACGTTCAAAGGGACCTTCCACTGTTTCATCGCAACGCGTTCAGTCGCACGCGGCGCCTGAGTCGAGTGTCGTCAAGCCGGCTGGAGACGCCGTTCAATTTTCGATGCTGATTGTTTCTGCGGGCCAGTTTCTCTGGCTTGAGCAATTGCCTGATGGCTTGATTCGGCAGGACCAACTGGCACTGATCAATTCGATGGCATGCGCGGTCTCGGGCGCTGGGTTTGAAATGACGCAGCAGCAGTTTGACTGGCCTTTACGGGGTAACAGTGCCCTGGGCAGCGACGCCGAGTCCGCCAAGCAGGCCTTGCAGGGTTTGATTCAGCGAATGGCACGTGAAGTCGACGCACGGCGCGTGGTGGCCATGGGTGATTGTCAGTTTTTACCTGATCGAATAGCGCAGTCTGCGGTCAGCATTCCGTCAACAATGGCCATGCTCGTGGACGCGACGCACAAACAAGCGGCGTGGCAGTCACTCAAGCCGCTTAAAGCCCTTGACGCCAGCGCGTAGCGGTCAAGCGCAGGTATTAACGGCTTCGGATCTGTATCGTCTTGAGGCGTTATATAGCGAGGGAACAGGCCCTTCGCTGACGTTTCTCGCTGAGCTTTTGCGGCGCCCCCATGGGTATGCGTGGTTCATTGCTGAGGAGGGCGTAGCGCTGGCAGTCGTATGGTTCTCTTTGGCGTTAGACGAGGTTGAGGTCATCGACATTCGGGTGGCACACACGCACAGGCGCCAAGGGCTCGGAGAGCGGTTATTACGGGAGTCACTCGCTGCGTTGAGCGCGCGGTCGGTATTTTTAGAGGTACGACGAACAAATTCCCCCGCAGTGGCGATGTATGAAAAAATAGGATTTTTGAAGGTGGGCGTGCGGCACAACTATTATCAGGTGTTGTCAGGCCGCGAAGACGCAGTGATCATGCGTCTCGAATTAGGTGTGGAGTAGTGTCAGGGTGAAAATTTTAGAGACGGACCATTGGTGCATGATGCTTCCGGCGGAGTGGCACGCTGAAAACGACGACGACGTGATTCGAATCTTGGATCAGGACGATGTCGGTGAGATCCAAGTGACGACGCTTCATAAGCAGTCAGGAAAGATCGACAGCGGTGAAGTCAGTGCAATGGCGAGGGAGGAGTCACCTGAGATTTCAACGTGGGGGGAGGTCAGGCTCGGCGCGTTTTCGGGTGTGACTGGGGCTTATACCGAGGACGGTGCTGCTATTCGCGAATGGTACGTTGGGTCTGAAAGTGTGTTGCTTTATATGTCTTACGTCTGTGAGCTCGAAGATCAAGGCCTTGATGATGCCTCGGTGGACGAGCTTTTGGGAACCCTCGTCGTGGGAGACTCTCAAGCCTCCTAAGCGATCTCTCCGGTCACTCGCACGCGCTTACTGCCCGTTTCGATGTGCACGGTCCCTGTGTTGGCTCTCTCGATTCTCGCATCGATCACATTTTTCCCCGCGATTAACAGCCCGGTAATAATGAACGCGCCCGGCGGAAGAATGGCGAGCAAAAGTCCTGGGTAGTCCTGCGCGACCACCAAGGTCCACGACTGAGCCGCAGGACCCAGTAATAAGTCCATGTTGGCGAATAACGTCCCTGTCCCTAAAAGCTCTCTTATGGCGCCCAGGACAACGAGAACAAGGCCAAAGCCGAATCCCATCATGACACCGTCGGCCACCGCCGGGAGCACCCGATTTTTTGCTGCAAATGCGTCTGCACGGCCCAAAATGACACAGTTTGTGGTGATTAAGGGGAGGAATATGCCGAGTATTTGATAAAGCTCGTAGGCATAGGCTTGCATGAGTAATTCAGTGCCGGTGACCGCGGCGGCAATTATCAGTACAAAGGCAGGCAAGCGAATCGAATCGGTGACAACGTTGCGAATCAATGAGACACAAAGGTTTGAAATGACGAGTACGAACAACGTGGCGACGGCGAGCCCCAGTGCATTAACAACGCTTGCGGTGACGGCAAGCAAAGGACACAGGCCTAACAGTTGAACCAGTGCCGGGTTGTTTTTCCACAACCCATTTCCAGCGATCTGCGCGTAAGTGGGGGTGCTCATGATTCATCTGCCTCAGGCATTTCAAACAGCGTACTGCGATTATTTTGGCTGTATTCGATGGCGCTCTTAACTGCGGCAACGACAGCGCGCGGTGTTACGGTTGCGCCTGTGAAGGCGTCAAAATCGCCGCCATCTTTCGTGACTGCCCAGCCCTGAATGACTGGATTAGATAGCGTTTTGTGGTCAAAGGACAAAATCCAGGGCGATTTTTTGAGGTCTATCTTGTCTCCAAGCCCTGGTGTTTCTCGATGGCTTAACACGCGAACACCCGCCACTGCACCTGTTCGATCGATACCGACCAGTAAACGAATGTCACCGCTGTAACCGTCGCGAGCGGTCGCGGGGAGGATGACCCCTGCCACTTGAGACCCGACGCGCGCGCGATAGCCGATACCGGGTGCGCGAAGGCCCAATAGAGGATCATTTGCATTGAGCATAATGGTGTCGTCAATTAACTGGTTGTCGTGCGATGTGTCAGGAAATATTTCGAGCAGCTGCTTGGCTTCAGCTGCGCGTTCGGCCGCCGCAATAGGGGCCTTGGTTTGTTCATAAACACCACTAATGAGACCTGACCCGAGTGCCGCGAATGCGGCCAACAATGCAGCGCCGATCGCACTAGAGATTAAAGTCCTCACTCGTCCACCTCAATTTTCTTCGTGCCGTAGACGGCGGGCTGGGTGTACTGGTCGATCAAGGGCGCGGCGAAATTCATCAGTAGTACGCCAAACGCGAGGGCGTCGGGGTAGTTGCCGTAGACCCGAATCAGATAAACCAAAACCCCGACGAGCGCGCCAAAGATAAGTCGTCCTTTGTTCGAGACTGCCGAACTCACCGGGTCCGTAATGATGAAAAAGGCACCGAACATGGTGGCGCCGCTGAACAAGTGGAAAAGAATCGATCCCCCCCCTGTTGAGCTGCCCTCGTCGAATCCGATTAAGGCGCAGACGCTGAGAGCGGCGAGCATGCCAACGGGAGCGTGCCACGTAAAAATACGCTGACGTAATAGCCAGAGACCGCCGGCAAGAAACGCAAGATTAACCATATCCCAGCCACGGCCAGCGATGACGCCTGCCATTTCGGCTTTTGATGTCATGAGTCCGTCAAACAACATCCCAGAGTTTTGGCGAAAGAGGTCGAGCGGCGTTGCCGCTGACACACCGTCGTAGCTTGACGCTGCAAACAATGCCACGAAGGCATCGGTCATTCCGGGTACGTCGCCGACACCACGTGGTTCAGTCCAAGAGCTCATCTGAAGAGGGAAGGAGATCAGCAAGACCACGTAGCCGACCATGGCGGGGTTAAAGGGGTTGTAGCCCAATCCACCAAACACGTGCTTGCCCAGTAACACTGATACGCCTACTCCCACGGCAATGAGCCACCAAGGCGCGTAGGGCGGTAGTGCAATGCACAGCAGTGTGGCCGTTACGATGACGCTGTGATCCTTGAGTGGCGACTTAAAATCCTTACCGCGCAACCAAAGTGCCCACGCTTCAAAGCCAAGTGCGAGTGCTGAGCCAAAAATAATGTTCAGTAACGTTCCCGGTCCAAAAAACCACGTCATGACCAAAACGCCGGGAATGGTTGCCAGCAGGACCTGCTTCATGACCTGCTCAACAGAGGAGAAGGGCTTGTGAATGTGTGGCGAGGACACGTGCAATAAACTCATTGTTCGCCCTCCTGTTGCGCCTTTTTCGCTTTCGCTCGCTCGATGGCCGCCTGTACGGGGTCATCTCCAGCTTCCAGCCGTGCCTCTGCCGCGGCTTTGCGCGCTGCTCGTTTGGCGTCGCGCGCAGCGGTTTCTCGTTCAAGCCTTTCTTGTCGGGCCTCAAAGCGCGCCCGTGAGTTGTCTGATCGCACTTTCTCTTTTGACGCCTCGCGCATCGAGCCTTTTGCTGAACGGTAGTATTGAACCAGCGGGATGTGGCTCGGACAGACGTAGGCACACGCACCGCATTCAATACAGTCCATCAGGTTGTGCCGCTCAAGCTGTTCTTGGTCTTTGGCGCGCGCGAACCAATACAGCTGTTGCGGCAACAATGACGCCGGACAGACTTCTGCACACAGACCACATCGAATACAGGCTTGTTGTGGTTGTGGCGGTGGGATCTCACTTCGTGTGGGCGCCAGCACGCAGTTGGTGATCTTTACAACAGGCATGTCGAGATCGGTCACTGAAAACCCCATCATGGGACCACCGTGAATGACGCGATCTGAGGTCTCGCTGTTGAAGTCCCCGTGGGCTAGGAGCTCACCGATGGGTGTTCCTAGCATGACGCGACGATTGCCGGGCTTACCCAGCGCCATCCCGGTCAAGGTGGTGATACGGTCCGTCAGTGGCTTTCCGTCAATCAGGGCGGCACGCACGGCCATCGCAGTACTCGGATTTTGGCACAAGACGCCGATATCTGCCGGAATGCCGCCCGATGGAACCTGCACATTGAGCAGTAGTTCAATAAGCTGTTTTTCGCCGCCAGAGGGGTACTTTGTGGGGAAGGTAACAACCTCAGCGGATGCCAGATGAGCCGACGCATCTCTCATGGCCTCGGCCGCCTCGTGCTTATTGTCTTCCACCGCCAGTAAAATTGTTTCAGCGCCGACCATGTGAGCCAAAATTTCTGCGCCTTCGACCACCTCACGCGCAAAGCACTGCATCACCGTATCGTCTGCCGTGATGTAGGGTTCGCACTCGGTTCCGTTAATGACCAGTGTGTGTATTCCAATCGCTCGGTCTGACGCGAGTTTTATGGCTGTTGGGAAGCCTGCGCCTCCAAGGCCAGCAACACCTGCTAGACGAACTCGGTCCAGGAGTGCGGCCTTAGACTCCACTCGCCAGTCAGTGACGCCCTGACACGTGATCCACTCGCATCGTCCGTCGAGTGTGATTTCAATACACGTATCGGTCATGCCTGATGCGTGTGGGACGGCCCGTGATGCAATTGCCGTCACCGTTCCAGAGCTGGGCGAATGGACCGGTACGCTCACCGGTCCCTGTGCTTCGGCAATCATTTGGCCGCCCAGTACGGTATCGCCGACCTCGACAATCGGACGCGCAGGTGCACCGATATGCTGTGTGACAGGCAGAACCAGCTTACTGGGTGGCGGGCAATCCATGACAAAGCCCGGATCAGAGAGTTCTTTACGTTCAGGTGGGTGAATGCCGCCATGAATATCAAAAATCTGTCTCATGCCGCGACCTTCTCAGAGTCTCTATCGCTTGCAATAATATCGTCTGTTCTCACTTCATTGGGCAGCGGCCAGAACCAGTGCTGGATGCCGCCTTTCCTGGGAATCATGTCGATGCAGTCAACCGGGCAAGGTTCGACGCACAAATCGCAGCCGGTACACTCGTCGACGATGACGGTGTGCATCAGTTTTGCAGCCCCTAAAATGGCGTCGACAGGGCAGGCCTGAATACACTTGGTGCACCCGATACATTCCGCTTCGCGGATAAACGCCACGGTTGGTTCCGCCTCAATACCGTGCTCAGAGTCGAGGGGTTCGGGTTCAACGTCGAGTAAATCTGCAAGGGCGTGAATGGTGTCCTCGCCACCGGGCGGGCACTTATTAATCGAGTCACCTTCTGCGATGGCCTCGGCGTACGGACGGCACCCCGGGTAACCACACTGCCCGCATTGGGTTTGGGGTAGGATTCCATTGATTTGATCGGACAAGGGGTTACCCTCAACTTCAAATCTTACGGCGGCAAATCCCAGCAGCGCGCCAAACAGAAGCGCCATGCCGACGAGGGCAATCAGTGCAAGCAAAATGGGTTGGGCGCTCAGCGACTCAAGCATCAGACTAGACCTGCGAAACCCATAAAGGCGAGCGACGCGAGTCCTGCGGTGATCATGCCAATGGCGGCGCCTTGAAACGGCTCCGGCACATCGGCGACCACTAAGCGCTCTCGCATAGCCGCAAAGAGCACCAGTACGAGCGAAAAGCCCAGTGCGGCACCGAGTCCGTAGATCAAGCTTTCCATGAAGTTATGGGCTTGATTAATATTCAGCAAAGCAACGCCCAGTACCGCGCAATTGGTCGTAATGAGTGGAAGGTAGACGCCTAAAACCCGGTGTAAGAGCGGACTCGTTTTACGCACCACCATCTCCGTGAATTGAACAACGACCGCGATGACCAAAATAAAGGACAGCGTTCTCAGGTAGGTCAGATCCAGAGGTTCAAGCAGGTAGCGGTAGGTCAGATAGCTGCACACCGAGGCCAATGTGAGGACAAACGTTGTCGCCGCGGACATGCCAATCGCGGTCTCTAACTTGTTTGACACACCCATAAAAGGGCACAGCCCCAAAAACTGGACCAGTACGAAATTATTGACCAATACTGCCGCGATGAGCAGTACCGCGAAGTCCCCTAGCATGTTGCTCCAGCTGGCTCTAGCGCCTGTGTTGTCTCCTGACACCTCATAGTAAGGAATCTGTGGGCAATCTAATAGTAGTTCGGCAGATTAGCGCTACAAAACCAAGGCTTAACGTTTACTGTCTTCAACCATCGCGTTCACAGCATCGGGATCTACGCGTTGAATGAGCGGTGAGAAGTCGTTAATGACGTGACCCTGCAAAGGTGCGTTGAGCGCCGTCCAGTCCAATGACAGTCCCAAAAATAATTCACTTTTCTGGGCCATTTGGGGCAGCACTGGTTTTAAATAGGTCATCAGGACCCGAAAACAGTTGATGCCGACCGAGCAGGCGTCTTGAACGTCTTGCTCTCGGCCTTCCTCTTTCGCCAGAACCCAGGGTTTTTTGTCGTCGATGTATTGGTTTGCACGATCTGCAAGCGCAATAATTTCTCGCATCGCACGCTGAAAGTCCCGGGCCTCATAAAGCTCGGCGATCGAGTCACCGGCCGTGATGAGCTCGCCGATAAGCTCGGGTTCTGTGCATTGGGTGCTGAGTTGGTTGTCGAATCGCTTTCGAAGAAATCCGGCACAGCGACTTGCGATATTGACTACCTTGCCCACCAAGTCCGAATTCACACGTTGAACAAAGTCTTCAAGGTTCAAGTCCATGTCGTCAACATGCGGACCAAGCTTGGCCGCAAAATAGTATCGGAGGTATTCCGGGTCAAGGTGCTCAAGGTACGTTGAGGCCATGATAAAGGTGCCGCGACTCTTGGACATTTTTGTGCCGTCTACGGTTAAGAAACCGTGAGCAAAGATGGCGGTGGGTTGCCGAAGACCCGCGCTTGCGAGCATTGCCGGCCAAAATAAGCCGTGAAAATTAATGATGTCCTTACCGATAAAGTGATAGAGCTCGGTGTCGTGTCCGGGTTGCCAGTACGAGTCAAAGTCATCACCCGTGCGTTCACACAAATTTTGATGGCTCGCAATGTAACCGATCGGCGCATCCAGCCACACGTAAAAGTACTTGCTGGGGTGGCCCGGTATTTCAAATCCAAAGTAGGGGGCGTCCCGAGAAATATCCCAGTCTTGTAGACCTGCATCGACCCACTCTCGCAGCTTATTCGCAATGGGTGTTTGCAGAGAGTCTGTACTGATCCAGTCGCTCAATAATGACTGAAAGTGACTGAGCTGAAAAAAGAGATGTTCTGACGATTTTTCAATTGGCGTGGCACCCGATAGGGCCGATACGGGGTCGATGACATCAGTAGGGGAGTAAGTTGCGCCACAGACTTCGCAGTTGTCTCCATATTGATCCGGCGCTTTACAGCGCGGGCACGTCCCTTTAATGAAGCGGTCTGCTAAGAACAGCCCTTTTTCGGGGTCGTAGGCTTGCACTACGCTGCGACTCGTAATGTCGTTGTTTGCATCGAGTCGGTTGAAGATTGTCTCCGACCACGCTTTATTTTCGGGCGAGTGTGTCGAGTGGTAGTTGTCGAATGAAATGCTAAAGCCTGCGGAGTCCGCCTCGTGAAGGGCTTTAATACTCGCGATATGCGCCTCAGGAGTGACACCTTGTTGCTCTGCAGACAGCATGATGGCGGTACCGTGCGCGTCATCGGCACAGACATAGCGACAGTGGTGCCCTCGCGAGCGCTGAAAACGCACCCAAATGTCGGTTTGTACCTGCTCGAGCATATGGCCTAAGTGAAGCGGTGCATTGGCGTAGGGCAAGGCAGAGGTGACCAGAATGTTGCGCGACGACATAGACTGCGAGCTCGTATAAAAAAACGGGCGTCATTGTAGCCTTGTGAGACTTTCCGGAACAGCGCTTGTCAATTGTTCACAACCCGTTCGATATCGCCGACTGGAGTCGCGCTACGATATACTCGCGGTTTTTGAGGGTATCGCTGTGACACAAGGCGTGGGTAACGTGAAGCATGTGGTGGCTGTGGCGTCGGGTAAGGGTGGCGTGGGCAAATCGACTGTGTCCCTGAACCTGGCGGTTGCAGCGGCGCAATTAGGGTACCGCGTGGGTCTTCTGGATGCGGATATTTATGGGCCGAGTCAAGCGCGCCTTCTCGGGATCAAGGACGGCGTGATGCCAGAGGTCGTAGACGAGAAAATCTTTGTGCCCATTGAGGCTCACGGTATCAGCGCCATGTCTATGGCATTTTTGACCCGCGAAAAAACGCCCATGGTCTGGCGCGGTCCAATGGCAAGTGGTGCGCTTCAGCAAATGATCGAGTCTACGCGCTGGGGAGAATTAGATATTCTGCTGGTCGATATGCCGCCTGGCACGGGCGATATTCAGTTGACTGTGTCTCAGCGGACGCGCTTATCCGGCGCAGTTGTTGTCACGACACCACAAGATATTGCACTCATTGACGCACGGCGAGCGATCGAGATGTTTCAAAAGGTATCGGTGCCTATCTTAGGTATGGTGCAAAATATGGCGACCCACGTGTGTTCAAATTGTGGGCACGAAGATCCTGTCTTTGGTAGCGGGGGTGGGGACAGTCTCGCTAAAGAATACAACGCGCAGGTGATTGCGGACATTCCACTGTCTCGGCAAATTCGGGAGACAAGTGACGCCGGTTTGCCGATTGTCCTCGCAGACACAGAGGGCGCGGTTGCAGGTGTCTACCAAAAAGCGGCTGAGACGCTCATGAAAACGTTAACCGATGCGCAGACGCCGGCTGCTCCAACGATTAGTATGACCGATTAAGGTCCACCCGATAAAGACTTAGGAGTTAATGTGAGTATCAAGTCAGACCTTTGGATTCGCCGCATGGCGGACCAGCACAAGATGATAGAGCCTTTTGAAGCGGGCCAGGTACGTGACAAGGACGGTGAAAGGCTGATCTCTTACGGGACATCCAGCTATGGATACGACGTACGGTGTTCGCGCGAATTCAAGGTGTTCACCAATATCAACTCAGCAACGGTTGACCCGAAGGTGTTCGACAGTGCCTCGTTCGTCGATGTTGAGAGTGACGTTTGCGTCATTCCACCCAACTCATTTGCGTTGGCGCGTACCGTGGAGTACTTCCGAATCCCAAGAAATGTGTTAACCATTTGTCTTGGGAAATCGACGTATGCGCGCTGCGGCATTATCGTCAACGTGACGCCGCTTGAGCCAGAGTGGGAAGGGCATGTCACACTCGAATTTTCAAACACGACCACGTTGCCCGCTAAGATCTACGCCAACGAGGGCGTGGCGCAAATGTTGTTTTTTGAGTCTGACGAGGTTTGTGAGACCAGCTATGCGGATCGAGGGGGTAAGTATCAGGGGCAGACAGGCGTCACACTGCCTAAAACCTGATAGTGCTGGGTTCTTTTTGATCTAGCTGGACGGTGCCTCGTCCAACCAAGACAGGGCTTTCAGGCCCACTGTAATTGTCGAAGAGCGCTCGACGTGGACGGTTTTAACCATAAGAAAGTCGAGCTTAGGCGCGAGCCAAATTTCAGAGGTACGTTTGCTGGGGTTTGAATGCACGGCGTGGTATTTCACTGTGTCGATTGGTCCCATCGGCGTTTTAATTACTTCGTCTGCGGCGCGCTCCCAGCGCTTCTCGCTGACTTTTGGGCCATCCACCACGGTAAAACTAAGCGTCTGTGGAGGCTTTTCTGAGGACATCAGCGTCAGCCTCAACTGCTGCTGTTGAGAGAAGCGATCCAATACGTGAGGGGCCCATTGATGCTGTGTCCAGTCGCCGCGTTTCATGCTGTCGATGACACCGTCTACCCGATTAAATCGAACACTACGCTTTGTGGTTTTCAGCGCTTTGACCTTTGAATCAAAGCGGATGCCCTCTATTCGACCCTCTGAGATTCGAAACTCCGCAGATTCCTTCATATTGATGAGGACGTTTTTCCCGCGGCTCGAGAGCGTATAGACGTCGCCTTCTTTGGTGAGCGAGCGCTTTAGATCCAGCGTCATACCCATGGTTGAGGCGTTATACGTGGCTTCAAATTGACGGAATGCGGGTGAACTAAAACCGTTCAGTGACTCGTTAGCGATGGCGCCGGAGCTTATCAGCGTCAGCAAAAAGACCGCAGGATAAAGCCCTAAACGCACTCGGGACTGCTCCATCGGGCACCGGCAGTCGATAATTTTTTGCCATCTAGAACAGCCCCTTCAGCGTGCTGGCAAAGACGGCCTTCCAAGTGCCAGTTCACGGCCTCAGGGAAGATTTTGTGTTCGTACTCGAGAATTCTCGCCGCCAGCGTTACTTCGGTGTCGTTTTGACGGATCGGTACTCGCGCCTGAAGTATGGGTGGTCCGCCGTCCAGTTCATTGGTCACATAGTGCACAGTTGCCCCTCCTTCACTATCGCCATTCTCGATGGCGCGCTTGTGGGTGTTAAGCCCTGGATACTTGGGCAACAATGAGGGGTGAATGTTCAATAATTTTCCCGCAAACCGGTTAATAAAAATCGGCGTGAGAATACGCATGAAGCCGGCAAGCACGACTGCGTCTGGTTGGTCATCGGCGACAACATTGGCCAATGCCTCGTCAAATGATTCACGAGAATCGAATAGCGTGTGGTCAACGATGGCGGTAGGAATGCCATGCGCTTTCGCCGTCTGGAGTCCTGCCGCACTGGGGCGATTACTGATGACGCGAACCACGTTTCCCGACAAGGACCGCTGTTGCTGAGCGGCTAGGAAGGCCTCCATGTTAGAGCCGCGCCCGGAAATGAGAATGGAAATACGCTTGTTTGAAGCTGCGCTCAAGAAGCGAACTCCACCGTACTATCGCCCTCTCTAATGTCTCCAAGCAACCAGCAATCTAAACCCCGCTCTGTAAGAAGTTGCATTGCGGCGTCGGCTTTGCTCGCACCTACGATGAGGGTCATACCAACACCACAGTTAAAGGTCCGATACATTTCGGTGTCGGAGACGCCTCCGGCATTGGCCAGCCACTGAAAGACGGGAGGCATTGTCCACGATTGGGGATCCAATACTGCTGAGCAACCCTCTGGCAGTATTCTCGGAATGTTTTCGAGGAGGCCGCCGCCTGTAATGTGCGCGAGTGCATGAGGTCGGATTTCGCGCTGGAGCGCCAGGAGGGGTTTATTGTAGATCTGGGTGGGTTCGATCAGGGCATCTGCCAGCGTGGTCGTACCGCAGGTTTGTGAGAGGTCTGCTTGAGTCACCTCAATAATCTTACGAATTAACGAGTAGCCGTTGGAATGTGGTCCTGAAGAGGAAATGCCAATGATTGCATCGCCCGGTCCGACGTTGTGCCCGTCAATGATTTTGTTTTTCTCGACGACACCGACACAAAAACCGGCCAGATCGTAATCGTCGCCTTCGTACATACCCGGCATTTCAGCGGTCTCGCCACCGACCAAAGCGGCTCCGGCGAGCTCGCAACCTTTTCCGATGCCTTCAATGACATCGGCGGCAACGTCGATATTGAGTTTGCCTGTCGCGTAATAGTCGAGGAAGAGCAGGGGTTCTGCACCCACAACAGCAATGTCGTTACTGCACATGGCGACAAGATCGATACCAATTGTCTTGTGCCGACCCAGTTGCATGGCGAGCCGGAGTTTTGTCCCGACGCCGTCCGTACCGGAGACCAGAACTGGACTTCGGTAACCTTCAGGAATTTCGCATAGCGCGCCAAAGCCACCGAGCCCACCCATTACTTCTGGGCGACGAGTTGCTTTTGAAATGTGCTTAATACGCTCCACGAGTGCATTGCCGGCGTCGATGTCAACGCCCGCATCTTTGTAAGTCAGTCCTTGGGTTTTTTGCTTGTCTGTCATACCGTGCCTCTCCTCACGGTCCGAAGATTACTCGCTGGAAAACTTAGAGGAAAGCGACCAACCGAACTTTCGCTGGTAAACTGCCAATATGAGACGTTTTCACACAATCTTTTTTGTTTTTTTTCTCGTCTGCGGTTTTGCATTGCCCTTGGGCAGTACCGCGGCGCAAGAGGACTTTTTTTCTGAGCTCGTGACGGTGTCTGATCGGAGCGATGCTGAGTTGACAAGGGCTGCTCAGTTGGGGCTTAGCCGGCTCTTTGTGAGAGTCTCCGGTAATGAAGCGATCACCGCCGAACCCGCCTTTGAGCGTGCTGTGCTTACCGCGCAAGAGCATGTTCTGCTCTACAGCTATCGCGATGTGGATGATGCACTTGGTGTGTTTTTCGAATTTGATGACGCGTTTGTCCGCGGTTTGTTTAGAGACGAATCGGTACCTTATTGGGAGCAGCGTCGACCACCAGTGGTTGCCTGGATTGCGCTTGATGAACCGTTTTCCAGGAGATTTGCGGCTCGGTCTGACGATGCTGAGTTACTGACCCCGGCGCTCGCGTTATTTGAGGAGCGAGGTCTCGAGGTGCGATTTCCCCTCCTTGATTTGACCGATGCAGCGGCGGTACCCGTGTCGACGATTTGGAGTCGGGATTTTGATCGTGTTCGCGCAGCATCTCGCCGTTATGGTTCCGAGTACTCGCTGATCGGTCGCTGGATCGAGCTGAGTGATGGAAGTCGTCTTGTTGATTGGTATTTCGTGGGTCCAGAGAAGCAGAGTCATCTGCAGCTGAGGCAGAGCGACGTCAATTCGCTGTGGTCCGCCGGCGTTGACCTTGCGACGGATAAGATGCGGGATTCGCTTGCGGTGACGCTGCAGCAATTCGATAGGTCCAGCGCGATCGCTGTGACCGTTTACGGTGTTGCGTCGTTTGCCGACTATCGGTCTGTTTCTGCTGTGTTCACCAAACTTGCTCAGTTGGTCGATCTGCGCATTGAATCAACGGGTCAAAATACGCTCACTTATCGTGTGGTGGGGGTGTCTAGCGCGGAAGAAGTGGCTCGCCTGATTCCCAATCAATCGGGCTTGCGCGTCCAATCAGTACTTAATCGAGAGCAGCTGAATTTGACTTGGGAGACGATCCAGTGACCAACAAACTGTCGGAGACTAACAGCCGTTCGCGCTGGCTTCCCGTCCTTATTGTCACGCTAATAGTCGTGTTTTTTTTCGTGCAATTAAGCGATATTTTGATGCCGTTTGTCGTCGGCGCACTCATCGCTTATCTCGGCGACCCTATCGTCGATCGACTTGAGGCGCGGGGCTATGCTCGCTCGTCGGGCGTGGCCATTGTTTTTGCCTTGTTAATGACACTAGTCATTGTCGTTTCGGGCATTGTCGTGCCGCTTTTGATTCAGCAACTTTCTCAACTCGCCGCGGCGATACCCGATGCCTACCTTTGGGTCTCGCAGGTCGCCGTGCCCTATCTGCAAACTCAATTGAGTCTCAGTCCCGTGTCTTTGCCAACGATCGATTGGCAGACCAGCCTGTCAGAACACTGGCAATCGGTGAGTCAAGTGACTGGCGGTGTGGTTCAGCGGGTGACAACGTCGAGTCTTTCGTTGATTGCCTTACTGCTCAATTTGGCACTTATCCCGGTGGTCGCATTTTATCTCATGCGTGACTGGGATTTAATGATGGCAGGACTCTTAAAACTTGTGCCGCGGGTTTGGGCATCCACGGTTCAAGCCTCGGTATCTGAGGCGCACACTGTACTCGAGGCGTTTCTTCGCGGTCAGTTGGTGGTCATGGGGGCTCAGGCGCTCATGTACAGCATTGGCCTTTGGGTGGTGGGGCTGAACTACGCGGTGGTCTTGGGTGTGACCGCGGGTATTGCGAGCCTAATACCCTATGCGGGCTCGGTAATCGGGGTGGGCAGTGCGATGATTGTCGCCTACTTTCAATACGGGATCGATCCCTGGTCATTAGGTACGGTAGCGCTGGTGTTTTTGATAGGACAGCTGATCGAGAGTTTTCTTTTAACGCCGATCTTAGTCGGCGATCGGATTGGCTTGCACCCAGTGGCTGTTATTTTTGCGCTCATGGCGGGTGGTCAGTTAGCTGGGTTCACTGGCGTCCTCATTGCATTGCCGGTTGCAGCTGTTTTACTGGTCTTTGGACGACGAATTGTAGAGGTCTACCTCTCAACCGATGCGTATAACGCTGAGTAACTCAGACTTATGACGGTGCAGTCGGCTCAACTTGTCTTACCCATTTCGATTGATCCTGATGCAACTTGGGCGCATTGGGTGTCTCGTGTAGAGACCGAGCATCTTGAGAGTGCGGTTCAGCAGGTGGCCGGCGAGCGCGATCAAGGCGTTTTCGTTTGGGGAGGCGCGGGGGCGGGTAAGAGTCACCTGCTTCAGGCGTCCTGTGCAGGGCAATCGGAATCGGTTCGTTACATTCCCATGGACGCAGTCCTTGATTATCCGCCAGCGGCCGTTCTTGAGGCGGCAGAGCATGAATCGCTTGTGGTCATTGACGATATTCACCTGCTGAGTGAGCATCGCATTTGGCAGGAAGGTGTATTTCACTGTTTTAATCGCTGTATGCAAAATTCGACACCATTTTTAGTGTCCGCACGCACGGCGCCGTCGGGATTGACTTCGTTTTTGCCTGATTTGCAATCGCGACTTTCTCTTTTGTCAGTCTTCAAGTTGCCGGCCTGGCGTGACGCGGATTTTGAGACGCTGCTCGTGCGTCTTGCGCATGCCCGTGGACTGTCATTTACGCCTGAAGTGGCTCGGTTTCTGGGGCTGCGTATTCGACGAACACCTGCGGATGCTGAACGAATTATTCGCTCGATCGACCAGTCTAGTTTGGTTGAGCAGCGCGCGCCCACGATCCCGTTTCTAAAAACGCTGGGCTACTGACACCGCCTCAGTGTGCAGCGGTAACCTCACCTTCCGCTAAGTGTAAGTATCGTCGAAGCTGTGCCACTAAAATATACAGTGGAATGGTATCGAGCAGGGCCACCGTGGCCTTAAACGCATAATTGCTCGCAACTAAAATCATCAGCGTTTCAAGGGTCATCTCGCCGCGATAAAACACGGCTCCGAACGTCACGGTGACGACCATGACCGAATCAACAAGTTGGCTGAGCAAGGTGCTGAAATTGTTTCGGATCCAGAGATGCTTCCCTTTTGTGACGCGCTTCCAAAAGTGGAATAAATGAACGTCGCAGTATTGCGCGGTGATGTACGCCACCATTGAGGCTGTCACTGCGCCGCTAGTCATGGCGTACATCAGTGAAAACAGCTCCACGTTGCCTTCAAGCAGCTCGCCTGTGGGCAGCGGTACGGGCGCTCCGAGCTGGAGGATTTGCCACGGCGGCATATTCGCAGGATCGACAGCGGGGGCGTATTGTCCTGCCGTCATGACCAGTAAAATAAGTGCGTTAATAAAAAGTCCGACGGTCACCAAAAAATTCGCGCGCGCCTTCCCATAAAGCTCGCAGATCAGATCTGTACAAAGGAACGTTAAAGGGTAAGGAAGAACGCCCACTGCCAGAGCGAGCGGGCCGAGCTGAATAAACTTTGTGATGCCAATGATGTTGAGTAGGGTCATTGCGCTGAGGAATACCCCCGCGAGAACCAGAAAAACACGCTCTCGGCGTTCCATCAGTGCGGCTTGCGTGACAGTACTCAATGTTCCTTTTGTCCCAGGTTGGCGTGAATAACTGAGCCATTTACCACAGGACTTTCGTGGGCCCAAACCACCACGTTGGCTATTTCTTCAGGTTTTACGAGTCGGCCAAAACTATTCTGCGAGCCAATCTCACGCATGAGGTCGACATCGCCCCCCAGATGTTGCTTCAACATCTCGGTATCGGTAAATCCAGGACAAACCATTGCAGTGTGTATGCCTGAGCCGCTCAAATCTTGACACGTCGCTCGCATTTGACCGAGCTGGGCATGCTTACTGATGACGTAACTGTAGGCGCCGGAGACCGCTTTTTCTGACAGCGTAGAGCCCACGTAAATAATGCTGGACCCCGCCGTCATAGAGCCAATGAGTTCACGATTAAGCGTGTTTACACCCATGACATTAACCGCCATTACACGCATCAGTGCCTGCGTTTCACAGTCATTGGCGGTGTCTTTGAGCATCAGTGATGCGTTATGGATAAGGGTGATGCGCCCGCCATCTGCAACAAGATGTGCTTTGCATTCGGTCGCCGCTCGCAGTGCACCCTCGTCAGAGCCAAGGTCAGCCGCGACGTTGATAACACCGGCCACAGGGCTGGGGCGTCTGGCAATGTTAATCACTGAAAAGCCCTTTGCCACGAACTGCTCGGCAGTGGCCGCACCTATTCCCGAGCTCGCTCCTGTAATAATGGCAGTATCGTTCATACGAATTTGTAAAGACCTCTTATTTAATCGCAGGTTATCCTACGCGATAATCATCGGCTAGGATTGCTTACTCGGGGTTGTGGGGTCTTTTTTGCCATCATGCGACTGTTGATCCCGCTATTTGCGTCAAAAAAAGGAATGTCCATTGACACGATTGACTACGCTGCACATTGAAAAAGAAGCGCACAAATTCTCCGCCGCTCACTACACCATTTTTTCGGCGACCGAGCGGGAACGGTTACACGGGCACAACTATTTTGTCTCTGCCCGCATCGTTGCAACAATGGGGAACAATGGGTTTTCGGCGGACTACAACGTTTACAAGAAACGGATCAAGGCGCTCTGCGATCGATACGACGAATACATGTTGCTGCCCGAATTTTCGCCTTACCAAACACTGGCACACGAGGCCGATGAAATACACGCCACCTTTAACGGGACAGTACTTAAGTTTCGCAGTGACGAAACCTGGGTTTTGCCAGTTGCGAATGTCACGGTAGAGGAGTTGTCGCACCTACTACTCAGTGAGCTCATTGGGCTGGCTGACGATCCCGACTTAGTGGAGGTCGAGCTGACGGTGTCCTCGGGAAGTGGTCAGGCAGGCTCCGCTGTCTGGCGTGTCAGCGAATAAATCAAAGAAAGTTTTATTTTTTTGGAACTTTTTCATTTCGTTGTGTTCTTAAGTTATGTCCAGCAGATGGCGGTGCCGCGGGTGCAGCGCGAGGGAAACATCTGAGGGTCAGATGAGTGATCATCTCCCGATTTGAGTGGCTCCTTTAATTCGCCGGCTTTTTAGCCGGCGTTTTTTTTTGTTCGAAAAAAGGTGCTACCGAGGAGGACCACTTTGGCGAATCACGGCCTCTAGGGATTCGATTGTTTGTGGTCCAATCAACGTCGCAACGAGCTCTCCTGAGGGCGTAATGATGAGTGTTGTGGGCAGCACGGTTGGGCGCGGTACCCCAAGTACTTCCGAGGGGTCTTCAATGTTTTGGAAGGTAATTCCTAGGCTGGCAACGTCGGTGGCAAGATCGTTGCCTTGCTTGCCGTCGAAGTTCACGCCCAGGACGGAAACGTCTTCTCGCTCGTCAAGTCGGCGCAACTCAGGAATTTCTTCGCGACAGGGTTTGCACCATATCGCCCAAAAATTCACGACCTTCCAGCGGCCTGATTGTGTCATCGGAGCGTCCGACGTGCATCCTATGCAGCTAAGACAGAAAAAAATGAGGACCGTTGCACGCATCGTGAGTCACCTTTGAGAGCGCGATGAGTATAGCGCGCTCTGAACCTTTGCGTCGGCATGCTAAAATGCCCTCATGATGATGCAGTTTAGAGGTAGTCAGTGACCGATCCTTATGTGTTGATTTTATATTATTCGCGGCATGGCTCTACAGAAGCAATGGCCCGTCAGGTTGCACGCGGGGTGTCTCACGTGAAAGGCGTTGAGGCGAGGCTTAGAACGGTTCCAGCCGTTAGCGCCGAAACAGAGCGGCCGATAATTGCTGATGTGCCCGATGAGGGTCCTGTGTATTGCGATCACGAGGACTTGAGCGGATGTGCAGCGCTGGCGCTTGGCAGTCCGACCCGTTTTGGCAACATGGCGGCCGCATTGAAGTACTTCATCGACAGTACCTCTTCTTTGTGGATCAGCGGTGCGCTGATCGACAAGCCCGCCGGTGTTTTTACCTCGACAGCATCACTTCACGGTGGCCAAGAGAGCACGTTATTGAGCATGGCCTTGCCGCTTATGCACCATGGAATGGTCTATGTTGGCTTGCCCTACAGCGCGCCTGAGCTTCAGGCTACTCAGTCTGGCGGAACCCCCTATGGTCCTAGTCATTGGGCGCAAGCAGGGGCGTTAGATGGACAGCTTTCCGAGCACGAGGCGTCGCTTTGTCAGGCGCTAGGGCGACGACTCGCGCGCTTTGCATTAATGGAGGTGCCGGCATGATCGAACGTGGAGTTTTGACCGGTTGGTTGTGGATTGCCCTCTGGGTACTCAGTGGTGCCTTGGTACTCCAGGGAGGGCTTGAGTTGCTGCAACTCGGTGCGCGTTGGCCGGTTTGGGTTCTGTCAGTGCTACCGTTACTTGTGTTTCTCGTCGGTGTCGCGAAGGATAACCTTGTCTGGCTGATTTGGTATTGCTTGCTGCTGCTGTTTTATTTTATCAGTGCAGTTGAAGACACTTTTGCTCGCCCCAATAACATCATTGTCGTGAGTGGTTTGGTCATTACCGTACTGCTCTTTTGTGTGTGCACCGCCTACCTTCGATTTCGCGGTCGAGAAAAACGTGGGATGAACCCCTTTAAGGACTAAGACATGGATTTGTTAAAGGCCATATGGCGCATTCTTTCCGGTATCAGCAAGGCCATCACGGTTCTGGTTCCGCTGGTGTTTGTCGGTGTTTTCCTCGTTGCCTTGTCGGTCGGTGTGTCTGAGGGAACGCCCACACCGCTGCCGGAAAAAGCGGGTCTACTGATCGCGCCAAGCGGTACTCTGGTTGAGAGCAGAGCGCCGCTAGAACCGCTGGATGCGTTGTTCGCAAATGATTTTGCGGGCGAGACACTGCTTGCGACCGTGATCGAAGGTATTGATGCGGCGGCTCAGGATGATCGAATCACCTCAGTCGTATTGAATCTCGAAAACCTAATGGGTCCGTCGACGAGTCAAGCGATGGAGATCATCGAGGCGTTAGACCGGTTCTCAGACAGTGGTAAGCCTATTGTCGCTGTTGGTGATTACTTTACGCAGTCTCAGTACCTTCTCGCCTCGCAGGCGGATGAGATTGTCTTGCACCCCGAGGGCGGTGTCAGCCTCATGGGGTTTGGCGTCTACCGCACTTACCTAAAGCAATTCCTGGATAACGTAAAAGTGAACTTCCATGTCTTTAGGGCAGGCGATAATAAGTCTGCGGTCGAGCCTTTTATGCGTGACGATATGTCGGCGCAAGAGCGCACGGTCGTGGGCAAATGGTTGGACAGCCTTTGGGGCGACTACACCGCTGTTGTAGAGGCAGGTAGAGGCAAGGAGCTGGGTGACGTCACTCGCTTTGTGAATGATTTCCCGAGTCGACTTGAGTCACACGGTGGGGATTTAGCGCAGACCTTTTTGGCTGAGGGCTACGTGGATAAGCTCTTACACGGTGATGAACGTGAAGCGCACATCTTGAAGATCGTCGATGCCATGGACGCAGACGGTGAACTGGAACTTGTCAGCCTCAAACGTTACGTGGCTGACATACGAGAACCTATTGATAGCGAGATGCCGTTGATTGCGGTTGTGCCGATTGAGGGTACGTTGGTGCCGGGCAGCAGTTCACAGGGCTCAGCGGGCAGTGACACGGTCGTCGAGCAGTTGGAGCGCGCCGTTGAGCACGAGGCTGCGGCTATTGTCTTGAGAATTAACTCGGGGGGTGGCAGCGTGTTTGCATCCGAAGTGATTCGTTCAAAAGTCAATGCTATAGCCGCCGATGGCGTGCCCATTGTCGTTTCCATGGGTGGAGCAGCAGCCTCTGGAGGGTATTGGATCGCCGCTGCGGCTGACGAAATTTGGGCCATGCCAACGACGATCACAGGCAGTATTGGCGCTTTTGCAGTTTTCCCAACGATTGAGGGTGTCTTTGATTACGTTGGTGCCACAGTGGACGGCGTGGGCACAACGGCAATGGCCGGTAGTTTCGATCCTAGTCGCGGGCTGGATAAGAACT
>OCVR010000687.1_pt1 | contig 28184 bp, 36 predicted proteins | sample 1539091 | NCBI WGS metagenome assembly OCVR01 (sample SAMEA3355530, study PRJEB22509) | marine metagenome | biome: marine; feature: coastal ocean; material: water | place: USA | collected 2010-08-07 | depth 16 m | reverse complement strand
CGGCGATCACTGATTCCCAGTAACCTACGCCGGAGACGTCATTGTTGATGAATCCGTCAACCGCGCCAAACACCGCGTCCGAGAACCCGCCTACGTTCAGGACATTGTCCTGTGTATAGTTTTGCGAATCCGTGGTTGGCGTGACGTCGATCAGCACCATTTTCGCTTTGCGGTTTTTACGACGCATTGCTTTCCACGAATCTGCCATCAGCGTAGCCGACTGTTGAGGACGGTACCACCCACGCGATTTACCGGCATAATCCATCCACGACTCGTTATCCGAGATGAAGATAACCACATCGGCGTCACCGTGGTGCGCAGCAATGTGCTCCATCGCCAAGCCGCAGTTAGTCCCGCCCCCGCGAACGCCATGCAGACGCTGCGAGTTCGTCATCACGGTATCCCGGTGATCAAGGCGCAACTTGACAATCTTGTTCTCAAACGGTACCACAACGGCATCCGGATTTTTGCGCAACAATGCAGAGGCCATCAGACCAGCCACATCAACACATGTCACCTTCGACGTTGCCGTCCCGCGATGTCCTGTTACAGGATTACCCATAGAGCCGGATACATCTACAGCGATAACCAGTTTTTTACCTTCGTACGCCTGTACCTGCTCGCAAGCGATTTCCATCGCATCGTGCAATGCATCGATGATAGCGTCAGGCATCGCCATATCAACGTTTTTATATGCCGCCAGCAACTGGTAAGGCATTACACGTGATTTTCGGATAGCCGCTGCATCACGAAGACGCGCTGCCACCAAATCCACCATCTCACGCGAATCAAACACGCCGTGACGTAAAAACGTATTCAGGTTCATGCGTGTCATCTGCCATGGAGCCTGACGTGCAATTTGCGTCCATTGCGCCGAGCTTAACTCGCGCCCGGTCAATAACTGGAACGCCACGTTTGGCATTTCCTCGGTTTCACCGGCATGAAACGCTTTCAGATGTTGTAATGACGCTGGCAACAACGCCATGTCCACATCTTTACCCAGGATGTAACCAAACATCGCCGACTGTGCATCATCCACAGGGCGCACATGCACCATGCGAAGGATGTCACGCAGTGAAGGCTCGCCGCCCACATTGTCGTTTACCAGCTGGTTACCGTTACGGTTACGCAACCAGGCACGCACCAATTTCTTTGGTACCGTCCCAAGGGAACGACGACCCGTTACACCTGAGCGCACGATCTGCACAAAGTTCTTCACCATCTTGGCGTTGTCCGCCACGTGCCAGAACACCTGCTTGAACAAATCCAGATCCCGCGTCGCCAATACTGCCAACAGGTATGCAGGCATATCTTTCATGTGGCCTTTACGGCGTGAGTAAACCGCCAGCTTTGCGATAAAGGCATTGTCCGACACTGTATCCACCAACGCTTTTAACGCGGTAAGCTGGTCGTGCCCTGACGCATAAAACGTCCCGCCAAAGGTGTTAGTTACAGCAAATTTAGCCAGGGCTTCTTTTGCTTCGAGTTCATACGCTTTACCGCCTGCGGCATTTACCGTTGTCGCGGCATCCGCATGATAAGTGGCTGAGCTAAACAGTGCTTTATTCGCCATGATTGATTCTCCTTAAATCGCATCCCGTTATTGGGCAAGTTGACAATACTATTGCGACAGGCGTGCCAAGAACGATAATTGTTGTTATAAATAAATGCAAGCCACTGTTTAGTATAGCTATTTTGAATTACATTGAATTATTGCAAAATAAAAACAAAGACAGGTAACACTGTTTTTGTATACCAGTATATACAAAATATAAAACGATTAAACTTCAATATAACTTTTTTGTTGTTAAAAATATCCATTTGTGAGACACTAATTACTACTCAATACACAAAAGAAATCATATGACCGACCACACATCTTTAGGTAACCACAACTGCGAAAACGATCATACGCACGAAACTTGCGAGCTTTGCGGGCGCTGCGACGCATGCGAGAATAATGATGACGCAATCCAACCGCATGAAGTACAAGAGGCTCTGCAAGCTGTCCTTGATGAGAATCCGGGTATTTCTGCTGAAACGATGGCCAATTGGGTGCTGGAGCGTCTTCACGAAAGTAATGCCGTGACGCTGGACAGATTGCCTATTGCACCATTGCCCAACTTCATGTTTGAGTACATTAAGGATACGGTTTCTGCCTCTTCGGTCACATGGTCTAAAGAGGAAACAGAGTGGTGGGTGCGCTCCACGCTTCAGATGTGTGCTGAGCGATTAACGCCAGCGGCGATCTACAAGCATTCGTTTGAAGAGATAGAGTCCAAGGATGAGATCGGGCTTTTATCGCTTGATGGGTTATTTACGTTGGTGTTGGGGCAGATGGCGGAGCAGGAAACACCTCGCAATCAGTTGTTAACGTCGCTTGTTGAACAATGCGATGGACACGTCGCTTTAAGTGAGGAAGGGTTCAATAACTGGATGGCCCGACGCAACCGTCCCGCCCGTATCGTCCCCCGAAGAAAGGCCCGGTAGGTTTTATGACAGCGTGGCAGGCTGCCACGCTGCAACAAATCACCTTGTCAGTCGAACACCACTTTAAGAAGGTGCTTGGGAGGATGGTTGAAATCTCTCACCATCGATAAAGACATCGCGGCAACCACAGCCATAAAAGCCATTCCCAGTACCACATTCCCTGCGCCGCCGGCATTAAAAAGCGACACAGCCGGAACCGACATGGCCATCAGCATAAGCGCGGTCATCACGAAGAAGGTTTTGCGCTTCCATGCCGCCTTAAACTTCTCTTTTAAACTTAAATTTTTCATTGAACAACACTCCTTTATTGCAAACAATAACCATATTGTAACTTAGATGTTAAAAAATGCGCAAGACTTATTGTTTTTGTTTTCCGACAATGACAATGTGATACATTCAAAGTAATTATTTTGACAGCAAGGTTTTACCTCATGAAATACGCACCAATTAAGATGGATATCACTACACCAGACGGCGTAACGCACAAGGCCACGGGGATCATGCGTGACAATGTGGTTATGACCGGCGGGCACTCTGTACCTGGCGTAGATCGCATCGACGTTCCTCTTAGTATGCACCTCGGTATGTACAGTAATGAGTACGGTGACATGCTTACACCGGCCGACATTGGCGAAACTATTATGTTTGCCATAAATGACGGCTCTGTAAAACGAGCCTCATGGGACGATGATACTTCCTTTGCTATTACAGAAGGCGATCCGTTCAATCCTGTACGCGCCCAGTCAGACAGTATTAAACTCACTTCGCCGGCAGAGTTCGGGATCGGCGAGGACACCCCCGTCTGGCTAGTCGACAATCAGGCTCACGTGGAAAAGATTAAGTTGGCCTTCCCGGGGACAGTGTTTATGACGGAATCTCTGAAATCCCATGAGCCCACCACCCCGCCACTGGCCGTAATCGCTCAGATTGCCGCGTTAAAACTGGCAAAAACCTATGAGGTTGAAGTGGGTGACGCGGTAAAAATGCCCGGCGAACTCATTGAATCCGTTCAAGGGATCAAAGGGCAGAGTCGCAAGTTATTGGAATTCGGGTTTAAGCAGGCGCGACACTTCGATGATTATGGCAGCAGCAATGTGCTCAGCGAAAAAACGCCTGCCATGCCTGACATTCCTGATTTCAGTGGCACCGTAAAACTCAGCGAAATGGACAATCACCTGCCTGGCATACCTACGTCAGCCGAGGTGAGCGTTGCCGTCAGGCATGCTGACATTGACGGAAAACAGCAAGCGGTCAACTTGTTGGTCGTTAATGCCAACACCACACACTCTACTGACACCGTTATTGCAGCCTACACAGACGCCGGCGATGACAACATCTCCCTTCATGTGGGCAGGGACGCTGATAGCTTTATGACACAGCATGGCCTCAGTCTTAAAAACCACGACGAGCCCAAAGTTGGTGTACCCATCAATAGCATCTTACGTTAACGCTGAACTGAAGAGGCGCGCAGAAGCGCGCCCTCTGTTATCTCAAGCCTAGACCGACTACATGCGTTAACATTTTCAAGCAGCATCATTCCAAGCTGAAACGCTTCTTCCCGTTCTCTTTCTTTTAGTGCGCCAGTCAGCGCTTTTGTTATTACTGCCATCTGCGCTTTATCGAGCTCAACTTTGTATGTGATTTGTTGCGTTATGTTCATAAGTCCTCCTGAAACACCAAGCTTTCTATATAAAGCACAACAGAAAAACAAAAGGGGACATTTTTTCAGGCATTAATGTTGCTTAACAATTTTTTGACAAATCGCCACAATAAAACAATGGAGAAAGACATGAGAAAACGTATACTCGCCGCCGCGGCAACCATCGCCATTCTGTCCAGCGCGGGCGCACAAGCAGAATTTGCCAATGGCGGTTTTGAAGATGGCTACACTGACTGGACACTCACCGGTGATCCTTATGTGCTTACCATGCAAAATGGTCAACGAACACGGGATGATTACAACACCTATTACGGGTGGGAAGGCGCTGATGTGTGGTTCAATGGAAGCCCGTACGAAGGCAATAGTTATGCTGTTATCGGCTCCAACGGTAATGAAAGCAATGGCTCACTATTAAGCAGTGCGTGGACAGCAACCAACCAGTTTGTCAGTTTTGCTCATGCCGGCAACAACACCAGCAGCAGTAACGATAAGGCGTTTGCGCAAATCCGTGACCTTAGCGGAAACGTTCTTGCCCAGGTTTCTGTATGGGGATACAACGACAGCGTCTGGCGCACCTGGCAACTTGATTTAAGTGCTGCCGGATTAACCTATGGCGATCAGTTTCAGTTCTATTATCAGGATGGTGCGAGCTGGAGTGTGGTAGATGGCGTTGAGCAAAACGGTGTTTTACTTCAGGCCGCTTCGAATGTACCGGCGGGCGTTGCGGCGCTCAGCCTACTTCCATTCCTTTTCTTCCGGCGACGCAATGCGTAAAAAAAAGCAACAAACAAAAAACCCCGCAATAGCGGGGTTTTTCGTGTCTGGCCAATCACATGACCGGACCAGACCGGCACCAGGCAGTAATTATTTTGCGTTCACGGCATCTTTCAGGGCTTTGCCCGGTTTGAATGCCGGAGCAACAGATGCTGCGATCTTAATGGTTTCACCAGTTTGTGGATTTCGGCCATTACGCGCATCGCGCTTACGGGTTTCAAACGTACCAAAACCAACCAGGGCTACGGTATCACCTTTTTTCAGCGTTTCAGTTACTGCGCCAGTGAAGGCATCCAGGGCTTTTGTCGCTGCTGCTTTTGAGATCTCTGCACCATCTGCGATGGCTTCAATCAGTTGCGCTTTGTTCATCTTTTCTTCCTTAACAAATTGCGTTGAAAATTTTGTGTCACAATGTTGAGCACAGTTGGATAATATCCCCTCAATCCTTATAAAGCAAGGGTTTTTAAGCTGTTCCACATTAAAATAACAACATTTTTTACTTATTGTTCAAAAAATGTCTTTTTTAGCTACGCGGCAATGCTTCGATAGCTTTTATGCACGCATTTTCCAACATAATGTGTGGTCATCACGGACTTGCCGCACGTTGATTCACTGAAGCAGTAAGACTCGCGCTTGTCAAACACACAAATCCGGGGGGTATCATCCCACTCTCTTACGACCATCGCGCCGTTAAACGTCCAACACTGGCTCACCATGGCATTGTAAGCGTCGGGGAGGCGTGAGTAACACAGTCGCATCATTATAACGCCTGATACCGCGCCGAGATAAACCCACAACGACTCCACTGACAAATCGTCCGTTACCGGTACCAGAAGAAGAAGCAAAGCCCCGTAAATGACGCCAGGTAAAACCTCGCGCATAGCCATGAAAGTTCTCAATCCCCACTGAGTCCGTGACGGCCTTTCCGCCAACGCCCCTTCCACATCCGGCAACCCTGACCAGCGCACAATCGCAGACAATTCTTTTTTGTTGAGCAAAGGTGAGTGCCACTCACTTCCGTCATCACGGTTAACGAGTTTTATCGTCGTCAGACCCGTCAGCTTATTTATCCATCCGTTATCCATCTGGTATTCACTGAGCCTGCCGGTATCCAGTTTTTTCTCAACAAGATCAATCATCCCCTCTTTTACATGAAGATAAGTTCCTGATTTAAACACAGAGGTCTTTAACCGTTTCCAGGAAGACACACTGGTGAATCTTGCCAATAACATCAGCAAGACAAAAAACTTCATCAGAAACACACATAACCCGAATACATCTTCAGGTTCAGTAAGGTGGTGGCCCATTTGCATTTCAGCCATCCGTGAAAGTGAGTTTAAATCATCATCGCTCTGTGATGCAGAATACATGGCATCTGCGGTAACCATGACGTCGCCACCTGTGGCAAAAAGCAGGCTGATAAACAGCATCAGAAACACAAAAACAAACCCATCCATTTGCCTTATACTTCTCCGCCACGGAGCAAGCACCGGGGTGAGCAACACTCTCCAGACCGGGATAACAAGACGCTCTTTGTCATCTTGTGTCGTGCCGGCACCATTTTCTACTGAAGGCACATTGCCTCTTTGGCCGATGTACTGCTCAAGTGTATTCGCGCAGGCTTTTGAAAGCACAACCTTCTCAAGTACAGGGCTACCACTACCCACCGTATAGATTTCCACGGAAGACAGCGTTAGCAAACGGTAGTGCCACCCCTCTCAATCGTAACGCGATCCACATCCTCAAGCTTTATCTTGTTGTGCCTCGCCCTGAAAAGACCGCGACAATAATAAGTGATGTGGCTGTCACAGACATCAAATCTAAAGGTCATTTTCCGCATCATAATGTCGGTAAACACGATAACACCAACAAGCACCTTCAGCGCCGTTTGCGTCCATGCTGGCAATGAATCAACGCCTGACAAAAAAAACGACAGCAACATCGCCACCATTATCACCACGTAGAACACCTCGTTAAAGGAGTCTCTGCCAAGGTAAGGCAAGCTTCTCCAGGGTGTGTTATACGACCTCATCGGCATCCCCTTCCTGAGCCACCTCACTCACTTTACGTACGAGTTCCTCCGCCTCTTCGTAAGGAATGGCGTAAAGCCTGATCGCTGCGCTATCGTTTGCCAGTGAGTATATGTAGGCGTTTGCCACATTGTAGCGACGTTGCCACCCGGTCTGAACAAGCTCTGCGTGACGGAGTCGCAACGCGGGAAAACTTAGCTCTCTTCTCCAGGGGCTCGTCATCAGGCTTTTGATCACCTTGTTATCCTCAAAAGACACGCGGTGTGACGCCACGCTAAGATAATTGAGGATGCAAGTGATCAGAAGACCGGCAACCAACAGCGTACAAAACAGAGGTTTTGCCCACACCTCCGTCGCCAGAATGCTGTTAGACGGGGCGATAAGGAAAAGCATTGTTGACGCAAAAATGGATATTGCCCATAACTGCCACTGCTTATAAAGGGTTGAGAGCAGCGGGTGTTTGGAGTAAATAATCATGCCGCTTCCCTGTATGTGGTTTCTGCATCAATGATCCTGCTGACAACGTCCACGGGCTCACCACCTTTCATTTTTTCATCGAAATACGTTAGAAAACTGATACCAAAATAGTCCAGCGCTTCACCAATATTGGCAAAATGACGCCCTGCGACCTCCACATGGTAACGCGGAGTGACCCCCTGCCTCACCATCATTTTTTCAACGACCTGCTGAGGGCTTAAACCATCACGTTTAAGTTCACCATACCGTCTTTCATGCAGTGACAATGTTGACAACATTGCTTTTATTGATGGGAACAGCTTGCTGCCTATCCGGATCTGTTTTGATCTGTTCTGATAAGATTTCTTTGAAGCCACCTTGCTGCCTGACCAGCCTGCATCCAGACGGTTTTGAAGCGTGGCGCGCGGTAAACCAAGTGCTGTCGCTGCGGCAGTGATGTTGGAAAAAGCCTGGCCATCAATGACCACGTTCTCTTCAGATGGCGCGGTAACCGATACCGGGCCACCATTTGCCGCTTTAACACGACTAACGAGCGTAGAGCGATTTATGCCCAGCGACTTTGCTGCGGCTGTATATGAGGGGTAAGACACCCCGTTGATGATAATGCTTTTCTTCATGCTTTTACCTGTGTGATTACAGGATAAGTATACCACCTCTTCAGGCAACATTGAACTTTTTTGTTGTTAATCACTCCATGGCATTGCCGATATCCGGTCCCATGTCCGCTGCCGGAGATCATCAATGTCAGCACAAGACTCAAAATGCCATTCATCCACCCAGTCTCCGGCGTCCAGAAACGCTTCACCATCGCCGTTTGGTTCCATGTGAATGATGACATGCACGTTGCGCATCACCATTTCCTCTTCAGGACACCCGCACTCTTCTGACTGGCGACGGGCAATCATATCGCTCATCGGACAGTCTTCGAAGCGAGTGATTGGGTGTGACGCCTTTTGGCTCATTTTATTATCTTCCTAAGTTGTGCAGGGGTTAACATAGTCCCCTCATCCGTCTGGTAAATAAAATCATGACCCAATCCCGCGTTTTTTGTGCGGGTAAACAGGTTTTCACCAAACACATCCATTGGCAAGCAGGCTTGCGACTTGTCTTTGTTAACAATCAGGCTGCGTGGTGTGTGGTTGTTTTTATAAAAGTAATAGCCAAACGAGTCAGTCTCGCTAAACCTGTCAAGCATCAGTGACTTGAGCGTCTTTCTGTAAAGGGTGTCAACCATCATTACATTCGGGCGTTCCACTTTACACCAGGCTCCGACTACCGAATCCATCATTGCTATCAAGGTGAAAAAAGTTTGCAAATCTGGGTTTAACGACGGTTTTCTCAGAATAATAGCGGGTTCTTCTCCGATCTGCTTTACGGAAAAACTGTACAGCGTGACATACTCTTTATCTGACAGCGTCCCATCAAGAAAGGTGCGGGCGTTGTTTATCTGTTTGCACCAATAAACAACCTTTTCTCTGTCCTCGGCACATAATTTCTCGCAAAGCGTCTCAGACATCGCCTGAATGGAAGGCAAATCATTTTTCTTGCGATGTTTTTCAACATCATCTAAAAAACGCTCATATTCAAATTTCAGATTACACATAAGTTGCCCGGAAACCATTGGTTGGACTTTCGCCACCTCATCAAAGAACAACTGAAGCACTCGCCCATTCGACCTCTCGATTACCGGGGTATTATCAAAAATGCATTCCATTAATGAGCGGGCGTTTTTTGCTGAGTGTTTTTCTGGCTTTGCTGTAACAATATCAACATCCAGCGTATTCACCTCATCAACGGACAGGAAAAACCGGCCTTTGGGAATACCCGATTTTTCACACGCATCCACTTTAAACGTCAGGCTGTTAAAATCCGCGCCATTACCCTGCCTGATATAAACCCGATCGACAACAAGAAGCATCCCGGCGGGCAGCGTCAGTGTGATGGTCTTATTTTTCAATGGCAGCTCATCGCCCATCATTTTTTCAATAAAGCGCGTATTTTGCCCTGCATACTTCAACGTCACATCAGTGTTATTCAGCAGCTTCAACTTAGATCCCACGACGGGAACAAATAACTTCATAATACCATCTCTTTTTGCTGTTTGTTGGCAAGTGTCAAGCGGCGGTATAGCTTACGCAGGTCCGCATAACGGTTGAGCAATCCGTTTTTCTGCTTGGCTAATGCAAACTCCGCCGACTGGTGCACTTTCCCGTAAGCGTTATAACGCCGCACTGTTTTTTCTGAATCCGTATCCATGCCGATCAGGTGCGCCAGTCTCGATCCCATCACCCATCCTGAATTGAGGGCACGAAAATAAGGGACGCCCATGGCCGCATCCCCCACAAGGAAACATGGCTTCCCTCTGTAACTGTTCGCAAACCGGGTGGCGTGATACACGGACAACTGAAGCTTACTGAAAGACAGTGTTTCCAGCATTCCCTCATCAAGACCATGCATTGTCCAGTACACCCTGACATCCTGCGCCAGCTCTTCCGGCAGTCCGTTGATGCCAATGTGTGGCTGCTTAAATGATGCTTCACCTAACGCATCAAACCCTTCCTTGTCGACAAAAAACCGCAACGTGATGCCGACCCGTCCGGCTTTTGGCCTGCCCCGGTATTCAAACGTCATCGTTTTCAACCGCGACGCAATGCGCCTGGCAACCATTCCGGTCTCCATGGAATCGGCCACCTCTTCGGAGACGTAGGTTTTCATCTCCACAACATACTGCAAAGATTCAGAATGCACATCATCCTCGCCCAGCAGTTGTTTTCTCAGCGTGCTGTGCGCACCATTGGCAATCACAATCTGTTCGACATCCGGATACAGGTCGCAGATATCATCCAGCGATGCAATATGACGCACCACGATTGCACACCCCAGCGCCAATGCGCATTTTTTGAGTGATGATTCTATCGCCGACGTTGGCACGAACAGGCGGTTCATGGGGCGGCTGCGGAGCTGATTGCGGGTGTATCCCAACATCTCATGGAAAAGCCGCTGATCATGTTCGTCATGATGCGGGCTTGCGCCAAAAAACAGCGATGACCGTTGTATACTGACAACATGATGGCGCTTGTATTCATCATAGCGTTCAAACAGAGTAACTTGTGCGTCAGGACTGCGCTTTTTTATCTGTATAGCGGTCCACAACCCCACCGGTCCTGCGCCAATGATCGCGATATGCATAAATTTATCCTTCATCTTTAAATAACGTGACAATGCGAACAGCGACGTTCGTCCCGTCAAATGCCCGTTGATGACGTTCTCCTTTCACCATGCGGGCACCTTCCGGTAGATTGTCGGCAAGGTGCTCCAACTGGTAACCGTCCGGCATAATCGCGACCAGCACACCACCATCCCACAATAAACTGTATGCGGCCAGTACGTGATTACTGGCCTGATAATCACAAAAAGGTGGGTTCATCAGCACGCCGTCAAAACGCTTACTGGTTACCCGTGACCAGGCGATAAAGTCACCCAGCTCAACGTGGAACCCTTTTGCCTGTGATACGGCGGCGTTCGCTTCTGACAGCTCCACTCCGGTCCAGTTTGCTTCCGGTATGCGTGATGCAAGCGCGGCCTGACCAATACTTGGCTCCAGCAGTGATTTACCTGCCGTCTCCATGTGCGCGCGCAAGGTGTCCGCCGCTTCCTCCCCAATCTCCCCCGTTGTTGGGAAAAATTGAAATTCATCCCTGCCTGGCAGCGAACCTGTCCGCAGCAGGACATCAAAAACCGGCTTCGGGCTGAAATCGAAATGCCACAAATCCACATCGACTTTTACACCACCAATAAATGTCATAGCCTGATCGAATTCTGTTTCATCATACGCTTCAGGCTTGTACACCTGATACAAGCTTTTATACGCCGAGTGAACACTGAAGATATAATCAAAATCACGGTCTCGCGAGTGAATCTCACGAACAGACTGCATGGCATCGAGTGTACTCAGGCTCAGCAGGTTGTTTTCCACCGGTAGCGAAAAGGCACGACGGGATGCATTGCGTTGCGGGGCGCGACGGAATCGCTCTGGGATAGCGGAGGGATACAGCATGGCCAGAATGTCATTCAGCTTGTAAACGACCTCCGGGTGAATTTCGACATGCACCGTACCGCTCTTAAACAGTTTAATCTGCAAACTGTTACCGTCAACGCTTTCCCACTCACCAAACCTGCGTGAGGTCATCAGTGTATCAATCACGCTTTTGGTGCTTGCGCAGCTTAACTTTATCGGCGCACGCCCCTGTAATACCGCCACAACAACACGAAGATCATCAATGGCCCTGACTTTCTCATAATTGCGGATAGAATACGTAACATAACTCCCCCGCCCCTTTTCAACAACCTCATTCAGGATCATGCGCTTACCAAAGGCGGCCGGGCTGTTTGTTACATGGTCTGGCGACAGTGCGTGAAATACCGTGTCCACACGCTCAGCAAAGTATATACCTTGTCCCATGATCAGATTTTCAATGGTTGGCTGGACATGCTCGCGGGTAAAAGGTGGGATGTCCCGGGTGTTTATCATCGACGCCCACTCTGCTTTTTTAACAGAGGTCATCGCATCCTGAAACTGCCCCTTAGCCATCAAACGTTCCCACAGTGAGGCATCCAGATTTTTGATTGCCGCATCGGGATCGTTAAACATCGTGGAAGCAAAACCGTTAATCAGGGCACTGTTCATCCCGCCTGTATCACGACAGGAAAAATAAGGTACCGCCCTGGCATGCTTCTTCATCATTGCCGCAATGTCTTTGATTTGCGAAACAGACAACGCTCGCTCGTCGTACCAGGCGCAAAGTTCATCCGCCACCAGCCCGTTAAACGAAGCAGGATTGCATGATGCCGGCAAATGCTCACTTGGCGTAATCGTGGCATCGATAGAGAGCGCAGTGTTTGTCATAATAGTTTTTTCCTGTGTTTTATTACGTTCTAATAGTACCACACCAGGCTATTTTTACAACGAAAAAGTTTATCTTGTGGACATTCCCCCTCTCACCTGATAATCTCCCCCCCATATTAAGAAGGATTTTTATGCTCAAAATCACTACAACTCTATCCCCGCCTGCTGTTTTTGTGGGTAAGTGGCAAGCAACACAGGTGTACTACAATTATTCCGGCGGTGAGCGTCGTGATGACGTTAAGGACGAAGTCCTAGAGGCGAACGGACTCGCCTTCGTTCATAACAGTAACGACAATGTCTACGCTGCTTACAACAAGCATGTCGCGGCGAAGCTTGGAGCAAAATTTAACGCACGACTGCGGGCAGCAAGCTATGACGTCTGGATAAAGCCCATTAAACACATTCTTGATAAGCACTGCCTTCTGGGGCAGCACGGAGGTAACCTCCGCAACTTCAGCTATCTTCCCCGCCTTATTCCCCGGGCGCATGCCATGAAAGACACCATTAAAACCATGGAAAAAGACGGTCAGCTACCGCTGATCCCGCTCGCCATTCTCTTTTGCTGCACACCATCGGAAATACGCAAGCATGTCGGCAAGGGACGTTGGAAATACCTTTGCAAATTACCTCACTCTGTTGTCATGAAGCTTATGCTGACACTGTACAAGCTTGAAGAAAATATGTTTATTCAGTTTGTCGGTGATACATATATCGCCAATCAAATGCTCGACACGCGCCCACCCACAGCCTGTTTCTGGCTTGCCATCTGTGAAGTTATCGACATTTGCCGGGACATAAAAAATACGCTGATTGATCGCCACCTGCTCGTTGTGTTCAAGCTTGTAGACAATGGTGACGGTACCGTTAACGAGTATTTTGAACAGGCTGAATTTTCCTTTGAACCAGAATTTAACTGGCAACCGGCATTAAAAGCCGCTCAGGATAAACTGTTAGCCAAAATCCGGGAGCAAGGTGTGTTACTGCGCTGGTTAAACCAGCACTGCCGGGTTTCTAATAAACAGGAAATCGAACGCTACCTTGCATTTTTCAATGATACAAGAAAAATGTGTAACAAGGTCGGTGAGAAAATGGCCCTGTCTTCAAAAGAGGCTTTGAAGTCACAACATGACAGGCTTACCGCTCACTTTCGGGACGCCATACTACAGCGCATGCGTGCGCAAAGAGATGCGAGGCGTGAGGGTATTATCAAAGAACTAGGTTCTTATCACGAAAGCCAGGTCATCATTGCGGAAAAACTATCTCAAACACTCGCTCAACACCCGACACTTAACGCACGCGTATTAACGGGCGGCGAGGATTACCTTGATGAAGCAGAGGAAATGGCGCACTGTCTGGTTAACTACCTCGGCGCGGCGCATAAAGGTGTGTTCGTCGCATTGTCTTTACGTCCTGAAGGCCAACAGCGCACAACACTATCGCTTGCGAAAGACAAGGGAGTATGGAGTAAACATCAACATTTCGGGTATGACAATGAGGTGGTGGAAAACCCGGCCTTATACCAGGATTTCACCTATAGCGTCTGCGCCACCCTTAATGGCAATCAATAAACCTACTGCTCCTCTATCGCTCTGGCTAAATCCACAAGCGATGGCCAGAGTACGTACTCTTCATGAACTAATGTTTCACCGGCGTCATTGACAAAGATTTGTACCTCCTTGCCATCACCATTATTACTGTCAACAACAGCGATTCCGGCATCCATATTCGATGAGAAAGTCTCATCTTCAACAAACACTGTCCAGATCACACCATTAACACAAATAAAGTATCCAGCGATAACCTTACCCACTCTAGCTCCCTCAATTAAATTTTATAGTAGTCAGCCAGCATCTTACAGTACGCCTCAAGCTGCGAATTTGTTGAGCCTGCAATGTCAGCGTTGAACACCACGTCATGCAGTTTGCGATAGGCATCCACCGGCACCGAAGAGAGATAACCCGGCAGATCCTTATCCAGCATTGCCGTCAGCTCTGAGACAAGGGGCACCATCGCTTCTTTTTCCACAACAAAGGCTTCATCATCTGACAGATCAAGATGGATCTCCCCGCCAATGTAACGAGCCGGCACGCGTGATTGACGAAAGTCGTAAAACTCCTTTTTCTCCGCAGGCACTTTTTCGCGCGCAACGCCCAGCAATTTAACCAACCCGCTGCGCAAATAAACCAGGTCGTCGTTCTGCAAAGGAAGCGGCTCTTTGTTAATAGACCAGTCCGCGTTAATCCAGAACACTTCCTGTAACGCGTCATATTCATCATCGGTGATTTCTGCGCTATCTTCCGCAGAACGAAGCGCTGAGGTTATCCAGACTGACATCATGTGCCATTCATGTGCCTGCTTAATGCGGGTGGTTTTGGCATCCCCGACAACATCATTCAGCAGGCGGAGTGCGTCTGTATCATACAATGAAAATGACAACCCCGGTTTTTTCGACAGGCGAGCGGGAATAAACAAGCGCGTCAGGTAATCCCGCGTTCTCGGATCGCTACTCGATGTGTTGTTACTGCACTGCCCGGTTTGTAAATAAGCCATGAATTGTCGCCTCCTTTGTGTTGCGTCCATTATACCTCAGGCTAAAAAATAATTAAACATTTTTGTTGTAAAAAATATCAATAAAACGCTTGATGACAGCCAGAAACACTGTTAACCTAGCACTATCCCGTCGACAACTGGCGGGTCAATTTACGCAAGGGTACTGCACCCCGGCCGCGAGCGCACCAAATGGTGTTGTGTCGACAGCAGATGACAAACCTATCTTTATTGCAACCTGAATCAATCCAGGCGCAACAAGGTTAATTGCTCGCCCCTTATTATCGCGCCACCATTGATTAGGATGTAATCATGCAAGTTACTATTGATAAAAACACGTTAATTCAATACGCCCATCAGTTAAAAGCTTTTGCCAACAAGAAAGAAATTCGACGCAACAACGGTAAAGACGTCGATGTTAACCTCGCCCTTCAGATGATCTGCCAGGGTCTCTTTCAGCAGCCCTATGAAGCCGTCAAGGTCACGCTTGATAACCTTGAGGTACAAGGTGAGGGAATGCCTTCCGTTTTTGTTATCCATTACGACGGCGACAAGCTTCTTTTTGTTAACGGGCAGTATGTCACCGCGTTGTGCCCGGGGACTGACCTTTCTATCCCTGAGTATGAGCTGTTCGGTCAGGCGGAACAACATGCCAAGCGCCTTGGTGTGGAGATTCAAACTACCGACTTGCCGCTGGTGTTAGGCGATGAATGGGAAGCGGAGGACGTTCGCATGCTCGCTGAAAAGCTTGGCTTGTTCACCGAACGCCGCCCGCTATGGGTTGCCATGTATGAAAGTCGTTCTCACTACCTGTTTGACGGTATGTTTTGCATGGTAGGGCCAGATGGCGATCCGGAGTACGATGAAGATGCGCCGTATGACACTATCCTGTGGCACGCAGAATACACGATTGATTACGATCGTTATGAGCACTTCATCAGCGTTAACGACATCCTGAATGCGCAACGCCTTGACGATAACCGCTGGCGTCTTTATCTTGACGGCGAAGAGATTATTCTCACTCTTGAATAATTGTACAAACCAAACTTTTTAGTTGTAATATTATGTAGCCATGGTAGCATGGCTGCATATTTTTGAGGATTCATCCCATGTCTCATTATGATGCGATACACAAGAAAACGTACTTTTTCGACGGAGCCGTTTCAGTCAGTGACGACGTTGAATTTATGCCTATGCTCATGGCGCTCACTGCCCTCGCAGGGATGATAACCGGCACCCTGTCTTGGTGGTACCTACTCGCTTTTACGCTGGTCGCTAATGCACGGGGCGGCCATGCCCAGGTGGCGATCACGATGCTTGTTATGGCGATACTGGTTGAATACACCAGTGTGCACACGTTCATGATGTTACTGGTGCTTCGCGCACTCTTCGCAAACTATGAGAAAACGCTCGATATCGTCATCGGGGTATGCTTCTTACTCCCTGTGTTCAGCGATCCATCAGCATTCTGGCCTTTCGCCGCAATATCAGCCTATCTGTTTTTTCATCGACACACGCTTTCCTGGCGCACGGTTTTCTTGTCTAAAACGCCGCCGCATACTGCCACTGAGGAAATGATGCGCCAATGGAATAAAGACTACAGCGGGGTACCGCCTCACCATGAGGTGTAATACACACTGCACTCAAGCCCTTGCATGTTAATATTACAGCCAATTATTTAGGAAAGCGATGGAAAACATACAGATATTGCAAAACGCACCTGAAGGTGCTTTATACTTTGGTATTGTAAGCGCCACCGTTAACTATCCCGTCTATCTGGATGGCTTACCCGGCTCAAACTCACATCTTTGGATTCAACAGGAAGATGATGGCAGAATTTGGAACAAAATAGAGAGCAAAACAGTCATCATGGGTCCTTTTGTATCCATCAGGTCGATTGATGACATAAGAAGCCTGTTTTCAAAAGATGAAGAGATCGCCGAACTGAAAGAGACTGTCGAAGATTGCAGAGATACAATTTGCCATTTACGCTCCAAGCACGACGACCACGATTAAAACATGACTCCTGTGCTCCATCACCAATAATTTAAAAGAGAAAAATATGTCTAAGATTTCACTGATCGTAGCCTTTGATGAAAACAGAGGAATTGGACACGAAAATAAGATACCTTGGTTTATTCCGGGTGAACTTAAATGGGTAGGCGAAACCACCCGCGCCACAACAGACCCGGAAAAAATCAACGCGCTTATCATGGGGCATAACACCTGGCTTTCACTTCCGGTAGATAAACGCCCGTTGCCGGGACGCCTCAGCGTTGTCATATCCCGCAATGCCGAGATTGACTCCCCTATGGTTAAGGTGTGTCGCTCGTTTGATGAAGCGAGCGCCTACGTTAAAAACAACAACCGCATTGAAACTGCCTTCGTATTCGGTGGCACACGTGTTTACCGTCAGGCAGTAGACGCGGACGTACTTGATGAAGCGCTGCTTACCATTGTCCCCGGGCAATATGATGCAGATACGTACTTCCCTGAAATGCCGGAAAGTATGCATTGCACAGAACGCCATACCGTTAAATATGGCAACACCGAAGTGCTACGCGAAACATGGAAAAAAGCTGACGCTTAATCCCGTTCCCAGCTCCCCCCTGTGATACATTATCTGCATTACAGGGCGGGATGCCCGACAGCAAGGATGCGTGAATGCCACTTCTCAAAAACAAGTACATCAGATTTTTTCTCATCTGCCTGATGGCCGTTGCCGTTGAGGCGCTGCTTAGTGCGCCCCCGGAGTCGCTTATTGCGCTTTTTCGGCTTACGGGACCGTTAGTCCTCATCGTTCTTATTTTATACTGGCTTTCCTTGCTTTTGCTTCCCACAAAAGATGTTGATATTCGCTTTTTGTATTATCGGATTTTTGTTGGTGGGCTTACGGTGGTGTCCATGCTGTATATCATCTCGCCAGAGCAGGTGCTATCGAGTATCGGCAGCGAACAAGTATGGTGGCCACATAGGCTGGACCGTTAATATTAACACAAGGATGTTTATGAAAAAGGCTATTAACAAACTCATTAAAAACACATCTTCTTTTTTGTCCATGTACCTGACCGGGTGGAAGCGTATATTTGACATCAAAGGCCGGTCTTGCCGTGAGGAATTCTGGGCATTCTCTGTCATCAACTTCATCCTTTCCGCCGGCCTGGCTGTACTGGGCGGATTTCTCACTTACGGACAAATAAACCTAAACTACAGTCACGTTGGCGCAACGGCGACCAATTCTGTATTTATGGCTTTAGAAGGCGGGTTGGGGACGATGACCCCCTACGAAATTGCATTTATGGCGACAGTGATTGTCATCTGTATTCCCATGACGATCGCCAATATTACGCAGGATATACGGCGGTGCCATGACATTAACATCTCTGGCTGGTTTATGCTGCTTTTCTTTGTTCCGCTGGTAAACTTTCTTTTCCTGCTGTACATCAGCTTCGCACAGTCCTTTGCTGAATTGAATAAATGGGGAAGGCCACCAAAAGGTTAGTCGCGCCTAACCTTCTGTGAATAATAAACAAAAAACAAGTATCCTTATCGTTGTGGCACACAGATTGCGTATTCTTCATTTTCTGAACAACAGGGAATCGTTATGCGCAATTTTTTGATCGCGGCACTTCTCACTGTCGCTTCTGCCTCTGCCCACGCTGAACTTTCCGTTCTGGACACGGCTGAATGGGGAGGTAGCAGCTACTTTCTACTTGATAAAAGCTCCTGGTTCGACGCTCAGGCGCAGGCTGAAATTATGGGTGGGAACCTCATCACTATCAACAGTGCTGAAGAAAACTATTTCATTTATGATTTATGGGGAGCGCAAGGCACTTCGCCTGAGTCCCGCGATTATCTCTGGCTTGGCCTTACCGATGAAGATGAAGAAGGCAACTTTGTCTGGGTCAGTGGTGAAGATGTCACTTATACCAATTTCAAACCTGGTGAACCCAATGACACAAGCCATCGTGAAAACCATGTTTATATGTGGTATCGCGGAGCAGGAACAGAAGGCACGTGGAACGACTTCCCCGGTAGTCTCGGTGTTGATTACCAGACCGGTATATATGGCGTAGTGGAAATCCCCAACACGGCATCCTCCGTTCCTGTATTTGGCAGTGCGGCAATCAGTCTCGCGCTTCTCAGCCTCTTTCGCTTACGCCGGCACGCATAACCGTCACAGCAACCTGTAAAAATACGCGACAGGACATCTCTTAGCAGACTTGCCTGTCGTATATTTATCCACACACCCTTTCCGGAAAAACATTTTTGTTGTACCTTTTGTTCATTTTTGATACCATAAATACATACTCAAACACAGGACCAACTCAATGAAACAAGAATGGTTAGAAGCAATCAACGCAGCACAAGAGTCTATTCAGATTGACGGTGAAATACCGCGCGCAGAAGACGACAAAGAGCTGAACGAGTTTCTGGATGCGCTTATTCCCAAAATAAAAGAGCGTCTAACCCCTTCAGATTTCACCAGCACCATCGCGTGGGTAAAAGAAACGTATGGTGAAACATGGCTGAAAGACTCGATAACAAAACAGCTCAAGCTCATTTATGTACCATGCACGATGAATGGCCTTATAGTAGCTTACGTCATGCTCATCAAACGTCGCTATACATACCTTATCCCCTGCTGGCCCTCGGTTCCCCACGAACTCCAATGGGCATACAGTGATTGCGGCATTGCCATGCCTGAAGGCTTATCACGGTAAGATCCTTTGCGCTAAACATCCCTCTTTGCTAAAAGAGGGAGCACCCCAAACTTAGTGGTTGGCACAAAAATTGACTGTTTACATCCACGTGCTTTTTTTGATTCAGATAATATGTCTTCAATGTAAAGCGAAAAGTAACTAAAGGGGAGCTGCCTTAAATCGTGATATTTGCAGCTCAAGGATGTTTAGCAATGATTAACAAAATAAAATTGGCCTTTTTGTGTTTTGCCATTTTTGCCTCACAGGCGCATGCAGAGTTTACTAACATTGACTGGAAAGTGGCCGGTGATTCTGCGGCAACGTACGACTCCACTTCTAACCTTGAATGGTTAAAACTAACACAGACCGACAACATGAGCATTGCAGATGTTCAGGCTGAACTTGCTCTTGGCAGCGACGGACAGTTCTATGGTTGGCGATTACCAACTGAAAACGAAGTCGAAACCATGATGACGAACATGTTCGGAAGCCTGATTTCAGAAGGCAACTCAAACAGAACATGGGGCTCCAATCAAAGCAGCATCTATTCCGCTTTCGCGAATGCGTTCCACTGGAACTACGCTTACGCGAAAACGGGATACCCTGCGCAATATGACTACAGAAGTTATGGTTTGTACTCAACAGAATCAGGCGAAACACTGATGTCTGGCGTAAGATATAAAAACTACCCAAAAACGGGCCAGAACCTGAGGTATCCCCACAAATAATGACTAAAATTCAGTAAGATAAAAAATAAAGGGAACATTCATGACGTTTGGTGATCAGATCTTTCGCCAAAAACAAATGAAGGTTAAACGCCATGAATGCCCTATCTATTGTGAACAAAGTCATCTCGCTTGTCAGCTTTAAAATGCATATGTCGCGACAAAAAGCACTTACCGCATGTGTTAAAAGTTTGCTTAACGGAAATGCCGCAACTGTCACGAGCATAGGTCGAGGCATCAATAATAAAGCCTTTGAGAAGCATCGGATTAAGCGAGCCGACCGATTACTTTCCAATACAAACTTATTACATGAAACGCCAACTATCTATGCAGCTACATGCCAGTTGTTATGTAGTCATATTTTGCGGCCTGTTATTTCCGTAGATTGGTCAGATCTTGATGAGCATAACGGTCATTTTCTATTGCGCGCAGCTATTTCTCTTAAAGGCAGGTCCATCACGCTTTACCAAGAAGTCCATTGTAATAAAACCAGAGAAAAGCAAGCGACGCACAGAGCATTTTTGCATGCTCTGCGAGCAGTATTACCTTCACAATGCCATCCCATTATCGTTACAGATGCAGGGTATAAATCACCGTGGTTCAGGGAGGTGATGGCGTTAGGGTGGGATATTGTCGGTCGCGTGCGTCGGCCGCATTATTACTCGTCTGACGCTGGGCACACGTGGCAATGTATTCATCAGCTTTACGCTCAAGCCACGTGCAGACCAAAGCGTTTTGATAATAGCCAGATAGTCAGAAGCAATCCTTTTGCCTGCACGCTTGTTTTATTTAAACAAAAAAGTATTTCAACATAAATCAACACGAAACAAAGGACTCCATCGATGTTTAAGAAACTTTTTTTCACTACAGCGCTAGCATTATCACCCATTGTAGCTAATGCGGATTTGCTGGAGTTTGACTGGCAAGTAGAAGGAGATGGTGATGTTACCCTCGATACGCACACTGGAAAGCTCTGGCTTGACCTTGATATTACTGCCAATGAGAGTATAGATGGTGCACGTTTGCTGATACAAAACGACCCTACATTTTCACAGTGGCGCTTGCCAACGCTTAATGAAATTTACACGTTGGCATCGAATTCATTTTCGGCTATTACCGATCCCACGCCCGCCACGTATATTTTTGGCGGCCCCGTCACGCCACAGGAAATAACCGACTTTTCTGTCTTAGGTCAAGCGCTCGCTGGCGGCGGCTTTACCTATGGGTTGTATGAAAACGATGGCGATAGCCATCTGTTTGGTACGGGTAATAGAGATGGATTGTGGCTTAACTATGAATGGGATTACGGCACGACATTCAACCGCAGCTATGAAGGTGTATACCTTATCGCCGACAGCCATTCCGTTTCGATTGATCAGGCGGCTATCAATAGTACAATGTCTGCATACAATGCATCTTCGCCGGTTGCCGTAGGTGTATTCTCGCTATTTGGCCTTGCGCTATTTAGACGCCAGAAAAAGAAAGATACCTAAGTCTGGTGCACGTGAACAACCGATTAACCCATCGACGCCGCTTCGCGTCGTTCAATGGGTTTTCTCTGAAAGATTCGATTCAAAAAAGAACTTGCGAAAGGTGGGTATGTCATGCGATATCGACCCGACAAAATAAAGGTTAGTTTTCCTTCAGTTTTGCAAGAGAAAGTTTTTTGATAAAGAGGTCCAGTGTGCCAACGCCAGCACTCGTAATGTTAGTGAGGCGGCGTTGATAAAGATTCATGTTCACCAGATGGTTTAATTTAGATGGGACGGATTGCGCCATGAATATGATTTTTCACTCGACGACGTGCGCCACGAATCAAAAACGCGAACGGCAGAAAAGCCATGGCCAAAGGTGCCGGAACATCATCATAAGTGACTTTGCTTGCTCCTTCGTAAAGGTATGCGTAGTTGGCATTTAACGGCGTATCTGAACGTATCAGGAGAGCGCCCACATCTTGATTGCCTGCTCCATAAACAGTGTCAATATCTACTGGCTGAGAGTATGTCATCCCAAATATATGGTGGAAACTGCGTGAATTACGATAAACGCCGACAAAAGCTAAGGTGCCATCATCTCTCGTGTAAATGGCGTTGGTCTTATTAGCATTCTCGCCCTCATACTCTCCAAACAGAGTATGGTAATTGTCATGATCGTAAACAGTTCCTCTGTAATGCGTATTGTCGAAATAAGCATCCCTGTCTGTGAAAACTTGAGTCTGGAACATTGTGGCCACCTCAGTTTCCGTCGGAAGACGCCAATCCTGAAAAATACCGCCATTTTGTGTGGCAGCGACGCTATCAGCAAAAGACATCATTTTGGTTTCGGTTAGCGACAGCCACTCAACACCAGTTTCTGTGTTTGTTACAGTTTTAAACCCATTGAATTCCGTAGAAACTAGCTCTGCATTTACGTTGGCAGCAAACAGAGATGCGAAAAGTCCCGCTAGCAAAATTTTCTTCATGAGTAATCCTTTAAATGATATAAAAACAATCATGTGAAAAGCATAAAGCATGCCACTTTGCCCTCCGTCACAGTTTGTTGTAAACACTTATCTGTGACGTTGAGGCGAGTTAGTAGCCTGTAGAGGGATTGTGAACCGCCCCATCGTTTTCTATTGACGACAAGCACTAAATTAGCTCAAGAGCTTTTGATTTAGCATCATTTATTTCGCTGGCGCAAATTTGTGAGATGTGATCTTGTATATAATAACCACTCAAAAGAATCGTCTCGCCAACCTTTCCACTCTTCAGCATAGATTAACGATGGCTTTGGCGGGAGTGCGCCATCTGACAAAGCGGCCAATTGCTTGTATACGACATTAGGGAAGTTTCTGCGTATCGCATCTCGGTTGTCACGAAGCACCCGCCTGACATCATTTTTGAATTCATCGAAATTGGAAGCGACCACAAACCACCTGTTATTTTTTCTAATCCGAAACATAATATCAAAAATCATCAATTTGTCCAGATTGTAGTGTTTAGGAGGGGTATTGATATTTGTTATTTTAGGAGGGTTACGAATCTGACCACCCGCGCCAAATTGAAATATAATAACAATGGAGAGCAATAGGATGGTTGTTGACAAACAAAAAAAAAAGTAAAGGCCGTCACGCTCGTAACACTGATGGTTCGCTCAAGCGCTCAGGACATTCAAAAAAACATGCTCAGGGTGCAAAAGATCCTTGGCTATTGGCAACATCGCTCTCTTCTCATCGGCAGTTATCAAAACAAGTGGTCGGTATTTATCGACAGCGGATGCAAATTGAAGAAGGGTTTAGGGACATGAAAAGCACCAAGTTCGGGCTTGGCTATGAACAAAACAAAAGTATTAAAAAGCAACGTCTTACAATATTGATATTGCTGACAACATTAGCGTCACTGGTTGCTATATTACTGGGTATGGTGCTTGTTTCTTCGAACAAACATCGCCAATTCCAAGCGAATACCGAAACCAGAAGCGTGCTATCATTCCACTACCTTGGCCTTAGAGCTATTGCTTGCCGAATAAGGTTTACCATGCGACAGTGGAAAGCTGCACTCAAATGGTACAGCTCCATAGTAGACAGTGCATGGGCCGGAAGCACATGGAATTAAATTCGTGGGGATCCCTCAGGGCCAGAACCACAAAAGGGTGTACACCACATACCTTTACGAAGACCATGCTAGCGATTCGTACACTGAGGACTTCAGCAATACGTCATATGGCGTATTCTTAGTGTCAGATGGTGGATTTACCATCAACTCTCCGGCACTCAATGCAGTATCCAATGTAAGCGTGCCTTTTGTGTCCAGCCTGTCACTTATCGGCCTGCTTGGGTTACGCCGCAGAAAGTCAGACTGATACGCCTGAAGCAATAAATACAGCACAACAGAGAGATAAATGCCCCCTTTTCAATCATAAAAGGGAAGATGTTTATCTCTTTTTTTGTTGTATAATAAGCCATACCAAATCTTACATTAAAACAGGAAAATGGATGAGTAATATCGCCGAAAAGATGAATGAGGCTTCCAACCACCCCGCACTCACAGCAGACCCCAAACTACTTTCCCAGGTGAAACTATTCATCGCATTAGGCGGGGCGGGCGTGTACCGAGAAAAATCACCTTACCATATCGGGGTGACGGCAAACATCCAAAACAATGAAAATCTTCGCGGATTGTCACCCGTATTGGACGCACACTTGGATGAAGCACTAAAGCACGATTTCACCCAGGATGACGTGCCCGCATTAACAGATATTTTGTTGGATATGGGATACCTGACCTGGCAATACACGTTCTTTGACGAAAACGGAGAAGACCTTTGCGATTACACTGACATGGACGCTGAAGATCTCGCCTGTCTTGAAGCGGAGATTAAAAAATCCCAAGACGCGGCCGCAGCATGCGGTGGAGATCGTGGCTGCGAGGCGTACCAGGATGCTCGCGGCGAAGTCTGGAACCCGGAGTCCGGCGCAGACGGATACGACCCCTTTGATCACGTCGCCAAAACCTACCAATGGACAAACAAGCTCGCACTCGACAAAACGCTACTTCGCCCTTCACGTGACGCGATAGAACAGGCAACTGATGAAATACTCACCGACGACATGCAACGAATCATTCTTGAACGTGCCCGAGAAATCACCTGGCAAAACCTGATTTCATAAAAAACAGAAAACAGGAATAATTTTTGCTTTCTTGTCGTTATGCCACAATAGGGATATATCACATGAAAGCAAAATTTACCCTCGCCGCACTCTGCCTGCTTTTTGTCGGTGCCGCGAACGCAGAACTTATTAAGACCGACTACAAAACCACGGGTGACGAACTTGCCACGCTTGATACCGAAACCGGTATCGAATGGTTGGATATTTCTGAAACAGCAGGTTACAACCTGAATGAAATCTCGGCGCTTATTGCTGAAGGCGGAGAACTTGAAGGCTGGCGCATGCCAACTCGAACTGAAGTCACCGACCTTTTCATGATGTTGTTTGACGGCAATATCTCCAGTGGTGAAAACACCAGCAGCAACTACGCCAGTCAAATCGCAAATCTGCATGACTTTTTCGGCTACACCTCATACAAAGCAACAGATGGTTATGACCGTGCCTACGGGTTGTACCGCCGGGACGATAACGGTGAAATCAGAATGGCCGGCACCCGTGGCAGCTCAATCGTTTTCATCAACTATGATCACGCAGTTTACTCCGACACGTACACCAACGCCGTTTACGGCACCTGGCTTGTCAGTGACGGCGGCACCACAATGTCATCTATCAACAACCCGGCACTTAACGCAAACAACCCTGCGTCACCGTATCGCGTTCCGGTAGAAGGTATTGGACTGTTTGGACTTGCCGGACTGCTTCTGCGACGCAAATCGCGTTAGACCGGCCTCTTCACAAAATAAAAAGCTGCAAACAATGCAGCTTTTTACTTTTTTTAAAGACAAGCCGCTCATCTTTACTGACGAACTTTTTTGTTGCCCCGGGAAACTGCGAATCTTACGCATGACTTAAACGCAAAAAGTAAAGCGAAGAAGGCTGCCAGGTACAAAAGAGAGACGCCATAATCACCTTGCCCATTCTCACCAGCGATAAGCTGAGCAAAGAGCGTTGTTAGTGGCACACCGATACAGACCACCAATAAAAAATTAACCACCTCTCCCGTTGCAGTATTGGGCTTACCTTTTTTGTTACCACCGGTCACGCTAACCGTCTCTTGCATGAAATAACCTGTTTTATTACGTGACAACAAGCATACGTTAAATGCATATTTTTCAAACATTTTCGTTGTAAATTAAGTTTGTTTTTGCGATAATTCAATCAACAATTACACACAGAGATATCCCATGAACACCATTTGCCATCTTTCAGGACTACCACTTCGCGCAGGCGACCCGGTTATTATCCTGCCTGTTTCAGTTAGCACGCCCACAGAGTCAAGCTACTGTAACGTCGCTAATCGCGCAGCGGACCTCTTCCACTTTCCGCTCCATGCAAAGCTGGAAGATTTTGGCCTTGCTGACATTCAAGATGGCGAGCACTTTCTTGCTTACGTGAATGACAACATGGCCAATAAAACGGCATGGTTCTCTGGAAAATCCCCCTTCGTTGTTGGCAGTGAGCTTTTCGCTACGGTAAAGAACGATGACGGTGGCATTGAGCGCGGGGAGTGGATAAATCCCACCTACATCACAGGCAACAGCAAAGCTGGCGAAAGGATGGAGCGTTTCCATGCTGACAGTTCGTTTGCCAACATACCATCATTGTTCCATGCGCTCAATACGGGCAACCTGATCAAACTTGGTGGGCAAACCCCCACACACTACACCTATCTGGTCATCGACGCTAAATTCTTCAACAAGCTGTCTTCCCGGTTACCAGACAAAGTTGTGTCCGCCGACAAGGAACGTATGCAGACGATCTTGCTTGACGCATTTGACACGGCCCGGGAGCAGCCTTCAAATGTGAGATGGACTATTGTTGAGCGGGCCATTACGGGAGTAGACTTCTATGAAGCCAAAGCCATATACATGAACACCGGTGCGGATGAGCTGACAAAGAGTATCTTACGCGACATACTGCTCGACTTGCTCGATAACAATGCAGATCGCAAACGCGCGACTGTCGCTCTCCGCGATCACATCAACAACATCGCCTTTATGAGTACGGTTTATAGTGTGTACCGGGCATTGGGACGCACTTTTCTTCCGCAAGCTGATGTCGCCAACTTGCAGGCACAATCGCTCTTCGCTAATCTGCTATGCGAAGAGATTGAGACACTCCGTGCATCATCGCGCGCAGAACTTATCGAAGATGGCATGACCGAAGTCGATGACGCCGAAGAACTCGATCGGCTACAATGGCGCACATATTAATCAACAAGGATGCTCTCGCATGGCAAATGTAACCTGTGTAAAACTCATTCTTTGGGGTGAACCCAATATTGTGGATCACCTCGAAGAACATTCTCAATTTCACTTTCTGATTGATGAAAATGGCAGGGCAAGCGACCGATTTATCTCGACCCTTGACTCATACAGCGGCTCTATTCGTTCACCTGGCAGAGATGCAGTGACGAAACTGATAGACGCGTTTAAAAAAGCACCTTTCGATCATCCTGAATATGCTGTTCTGGTTATTTCAGATGATGATTCTGAAGATCTTGATGGTGCATACCGGCCTCATGGGCTTTAGGCAGCACACTTTTCTGCACATCTGACAATAAACGGCCATCAGGCCGTTTTTGTTGCCAGTTTAACACAGACACAAAAACGCACCCATGGCGCGCTTTCTATTTGACGTTCATAGATAGTCGGTCGTTTTATTTGCCAGACATCTCAAATTCAATAAAGGCCGCACCTTTATCCTTAATGGCTGCATACACCAGCACCTCGCCGCACAGCGCCATCAGCGTTGAAAGCGGCTTCCTTTCCATTGCCCCTTCCACATTAACGATGAAGGATTCGTCGCTTGTTTTTATCGCATGTTCTGCCGTCAGTGCGTCCTTCAGGCGGGTAAAATCATTATTGCTCACGGCAATGCGAAAAGTCTGGTACGTTTCTACTGGGTTGAATTTCATATTTTTCTCTGTGCGTACTGTTATCTTGCATTGAGTATGACACTTAGAACTTAAAATTACAACATTTTTGCTTTAAGGAAAACGTATTGCCGTAATCTTTTTGTACTGATAAAATGACCACTCTTACACTCGATTAAAAGGAATTAACGTATGAGTGATAAACTCGCATCGCGCATGAGCGCACTCCCCATGGACACCATCCACTTCGGAGCCCGGACTTTAAAACGCGTCATGTTTATCCGCTCTAATATTCTTATACAAACCTGATCATTGAGGTTTAATGATAATTTCTGCATTCAACGAAACT
>OCVR010000685.1_pt1 | contig 28227 bp, 25 predicted proteins | sample 1539091 | NCBI WGS metagenome assembly OCVR01 (sample SAMEA3355530, study PRJEB22509) | marine metagenome | biome: marine; feature: coastal ocean; material: water | place: USA | collected 2010-08-07 | depth 16 m | reverse complement strand
GGCTGAGGCCATTCTAACGAGGAACAGAAATCTCCATGCGGGGCATGCTGTCTGGCATGCCACCCAAGGACACTGCGCAGCGGGAAAAGCCGTTAAAATAAGCCATTAACAGTGCAAGGTGAACCTGCTCTGCCTCACTGAATTGCTCATTAAGACAACGCTTTAGATCGGCGTCGTGAGCCGACGGCGACAGCACATACCAATCAACGAAGCGCACGATCAGTTCCTGCCGCTCCGGCAGACCTGCTTGAATGCCTTGTTTACTGACTTGGTCAACAAGGTCTTCGGTCAGGCCATCGGCAACCGCTATGTCATAGCGCACTGCCTGGCACATAACGCAACCCACATGGTTTGCGTTACGCAGCCGTGCTAACTCAATATCAGAAGGCGAAAGCGGTCCTGCGTCCCAGATAGCTACGGTCAAATCGAGATAATGTGGCAAAGTCTCTGGTACCAGCCCCAACGCAGAATCCTTGATGAGGTTGCCCGTGTCAGATTGAGGCGAATTGACTCTGCCCTTGGTCGTCACGGTTGATCGACCTTCATCGAGCTCAAGTCCCATATCAGACCGAGCCGAATCATTGCGTCAAAAACCCCAAGCGCCTGAACCAGCGCCACAAATCCGACCTCGCCAAAATGTAATTTCACCGCATCCGCCTGGGCGTCCGTGATTGAGCGGGCATCCATGGCGTGCATTTCTGTTAGCTCAAGGCAGGCTTTTTGAGCGGGGCTAAACCCATCGTTATCAGGCCAGCGACTGAGCTCATCACGCTGGCGACTCGCTAGCGAGACTTCTTCGAAGCGCCATGCGACGTCACTGCCCAGAAGCTGTGCCAGGCGAAGCCGACACAACTCGAGAGTTTCCGCAGGTACCGATTCAAGCGACCAAAACGACCGGTAGAGAGCGGCGAATTGCCTACCAATTTCTGGCAGTGCCTCGACTACCTCGCCATAACTTGCCTTGTGGCCAGAGGCCGTTTCAGCCATCAGCAGGAACCAAAACTGCAAAAGCCCAGCCACGCTGCTGCACGAACTTCTCCAGCCCAACGAGCACCCGGCTAAATACCGAGCCAAGTTCCCAATCATTAATATTGTCAAACCCTGGAGCAATAACGATGGCATCTGAAGACACCACTTTTCCATCCAACGAGTAATTAACCTCGGGATTCTTCTGCAGGTTTTTCACCCAAAACGAGCGATTGCCACGAGCGGTACTGATCAGGCGATACCGGCCTAATCGCACACTCCAGAGCGGCGTGCGCCTGGGTTGTCCACTCTTGAATCCGGTAGACTCCAGCACGATCAAGCTGGCAGGGGTCCATGCGGGTGAGCCAACACCACTGCTCACAAGAGGCTCTACTACATCATTTATCTTGCGAAAGAATTTTTGCTCGAACCCAGAGATTGAAATGCTCATTTATTCCTCTACCCGTTACTTTTGACCAAGTTTTGCCCGCTTTTGCAGACTGTGACAATAGTACGAGTCTCGCGCTCCAAAAGATCACCCAGGTCAGACAAGCAGTGACGATCAGCTCTCTTTGCTGAAGGTAAGTCCAGCGTTATCTTGCAACCTGTCTATTAACAATGAACCTAGCGCAGCCGCCGGCGTCCATATGCCTCCGCTAGCCACGTCCGGATGCAATGCCAGACATACCGCAGCTTCCGCTATCATTTTACTGGTTGAGCCATAGCCGGGATCTTTGTCACCCTGCACACTGGCAACGGCTGTGTAGCCACTGTCATTCGACCCGCTGAACATGACGTCATAAGAGCCATTTTCACGTTCTTCCTTGCTGGGTCCTTCTCCGGGCTGAATGGTTGATTCGACCATGGACTTATCAGCCGCAACGCCCTTAGCTATGGCCTCGCCTTGTTCCCCTGGTCCAGTCAGCATCATCTCGTCGTACACAAAGTTCTCACCGTAACGGTGCCCGAGCAAAAAATTAGAACGGTGAATATTCTTGGTATTGATGGTGGCCATGATAAATGGAGCTGACCAGCTGTTCAGGTCTTCCTCATAAATCGGCGCCAGCCCCGAAGGCTGCTCCGGACCAACAACGCCTTCAGTGAGGGCAAATGAGTCCATCAATACTTTAATCAGCTCCGGATTTTTACCGGCGGCTGCCATGGTGGCTTTGAAGCTGGCCAAAGTACCGCCAGACATTGTCCCTTGCATGGAACGAACACGACCCTTTATCCGGGTAAGCGGTGCCTGTTGATCCTCAGCGGCAAGCTGCTGCAGAAACAAAACACCCAGGTCAAAGGGGATGGAGTCAAAGCCACACGAAAATACGATACGCGCCCCACTGGCCTTAGCGGCTGCTCCGTGCGCAGCAATCATTTCATGCATCCAGGCTGGCTCACCGCATAAATCAACGTAGTCTGTGCCGGCGGCAGCGCAAGCCTGCACCAGATCGGAACCGTAAAGCTGATAGGGCCCTACCGTAGTAAGAACCACCTTGGCACGTGACACCATGGTATCAATAGAGGCCTTGCTCGTTGCATCTGCGACGACCAAGGGCACTGAATCAGGTATTCCCAGATCGCTGCGGACTTCCTCTAGCTTCTGCTCGCTCCGCCCTGCCATAGCCCAGCTGACCTCCCCGTCTGAACCATACTGGGCATAAAGGTATTCACACACCAGACGACCTGTGAACCCTGTAGCACCGTATACGATAATATCCCATTCTTTTGACATAGCTATTCTCCCGTTGCCGACGTTGCGGCCAATTTCTTTTGATTGAGTTCTGCTTGATCTTCTGCGTGAAACTCTAACAGTAGTTCAGTAATTTTTTTAACTTCTCGAACATCTTTTTTTCTAAGCGGTTGAGCATGAGATTGAGGCTGCCAGGGCTCAAAACCGAATCGACCCCCCAATTGCTCAAACGTCGTTAGCGGCCTCATTTGGCGCAACGTCCATGTAGCGTATTGCAGGCCATTGAGATCTGGATTGTATTGCGGCGAGTGCTTAGCCTTAACCATTGCATTGATGGCATTTCATAGCGCGCAACACACCCAGTTATGAAACCGCAGAGGCTAGCCAATTTTCATCCATGTATTTTTCAAACACAGCTGATCAGTTTTGCTGATTACGCAGCCAATTCATTTGTAAACCCAGCATCACAAGGAAAACCGTTACAATTGTGGCGAACGTCTTCAGCAGCAAGGGGGCCTCTAATGAATCAACTAACGGCGCGTCTAACGGAAATCGAGTGAGAATCTCGGTTGCTGTGGGCAACAGGTGAAATAAAACCGTCGAAGAAAAACACAGCTCGACGAAATATTTTTGTACCCCTCCCAAAAAGCTCACCTTACTGGCGAGTATACCGACAACAATTGCAACAATCGTCAATACGGCAAGCCCGTGCGCCGCATTTGGTGCACCGTGGCGGAAAATCGCCAATGCACTGGCCGCTGTTAGTAATGTCGCTGCTAAATAGAACTTGGCTAGCGCCCGCTCAAAATTGATTCGTTTGTCCTGCCACAAAAGCATCGCCACAGAAATTAACGCGCTCATCGCGAGTACGGTATGGAATATTCCTAAGGGACTTAACGGCATGGCGTGCCTCCTCAAACGGCATTGTTAGCTTCCTGCATGCGGTAAATTATAATTGTACACAATCTAATTGTATACAATTATTAATGACATTATCACGACTCTGGCAATCTTCATATCAGGCATCGTAAAATCAAACGCGTGCCCGCCCGCAACACCCGCGCAGCACCAAACTCTGCCCAAAAAAGTGACCTTATATGCGCCAACTCATTATCGTTTATTTACTCGGGGCTGGCATTGCCTGGGCCGGTAGTCAGGGTGGCACCCTGGCGGGCACGCTCCCAGTATTCGCGGAGTGCGCCCTGCTCGCATTTGCGTTGCAGTGGCTTGCCTATATACCCGCCTATTTGCAGCAAACCGAGAAATTTTATGATCTGACGGGTAGCGTGACTTACGTAAGTTGCATCACCCTCGCGCTAGTACTGTCTGGGCACAATGACCCGCGCTCGATCCTACTCGGCGCGCTCGTCGCCCTATGGGCAATAAGACTGGGGAGTTTTTTGTTTTCTCGTATCCGTAAGGACGGGTCCGATTCGCGCTTCGACAAAATAAAGCCGGACCCACTTCGCTTCTTTTTTACCTGGAGCCTGCAAGGCCTCTGGGTGCTGATTACTGCTGCCTGCGCTCTGGCGGCGATCACCGCCGAACAAAAGGTATCGATGTCTTACATCGACCTGTTCGCCATCGTGTTATGGGTGATGGGATTTAGCATTGAAGTCATTGCCGACCAACAAAAGCGCAACTTCCGTAAAATCGCAGGAGCCGATGCTTTCATTTCGACAGGACTATGGGCGCGATCTAGACACCCAAATTATTTTGGCGAAATTCTACTGTGGACAGGCATTGCCCTGCTAGCTTTGCCGGCGTTGACCGGATGGCAAATGGCTACCCTCATCTCGCCCGTGTTTGTTTACCTGCTGCTCACTAAGGTTAGTGGCGTACCGCTGCTGGAAAAAAAATCTGATAGTAAATGGGGCGGCCACCCCGAATACGAAGCTTACAAAGCGACCACACCCGAGCTAGTGCCGAAACTCTGGTAACGGTAGTGAGGTCAGGCCAAGGGAAAAGTTTGAAAATCGTTGGGCACTCATCGATGAACAGCTTTAGCCGCCGCTAAAGTCCAAACAGATTGTCACTTCCGTGAAGTGAACAGGCCGGGCACCGCTTGTATGCTCGGCTGCTAAAAGTTGATGGCAGTGCCTGTTGCAAGTTGGCTCGCCAGATATTCCTCATAATTGCCCTGAAAATCTATTAAATCTGTGTCGCGAATCTCGATCACCCGATTAGCCAGAGAGGACACGAATTCCCGGTCATGGCTGACAAAAATCAGCGTACCCTCGTAATGTTCAAGGGCCAGGTTCAGCGACTCAATCGCCTCCATATCGAGATGGTTGGTGGGCTCGTCCATGACCAGTACATTACAGTCCTGCATCATTAACTTGCCGAAAAGGAGGCGGTTCTTTTCGCCGCCGGAACACACCTTCACTTTCTTCTCAAAATCTTCGGACGAAAACAACAGGCGACCAAGAGTGGCACGCACAATTTGGTCAGCGTGGTTTGGCTTGCGCCATTGGCTCATCCAGTCAAACAGATTCAATTCCGAGTCGAAGTCAGAAGTGCTGTCTTGCGGGCAATAGCCCACGCGCGCATTTTCCGCCCATTTGACTACACCGGAATTAGCACGCAAATCATTGATTAAACAGCGCAAAAACGTGGTTTTACCTGCGCCGTTCTCTCCAATAACCGCTAATCGTGCCCCTGCTTCAAGCATAATACTACCGTTTGAAAACAGTTCTTCACTGTCAAAACCATGACCGAGATTCTCCAGTACCAGCGCCTGACGATGCAGCTTTTTATCCTGCGCAAAGCGAATATAAGGACTCACTCGGCTGGAGGGCTTGATGTCTTCCAGCGTGATTTTAGCGATCTGCTTCGCCCGGGAAGTGGCTTGCTTTGCTTTAGACGCGTTGGCCGAAAAACGACTCACAAATGCCTGGAGCTCCGAAATTTGGGCACTCTTCTTTGCGTTCTGTGATTGCTGTCGTTCCCGGGCCTGGGTGGAAGCGGTCATGAAATCATCATAGTTGCCTGGATAGACTCGCAGCTCACCGTAGTCAATATCGGCCATGTGAGTGCAAACCGCGTTAAGAAAATGTCTGTCGTGAGAAATAATTACCATGGTGCATTTACGCTCGTTGAGCATTGCTTCCAACCAGCGAATAGTGTCGATATCCAGATTGTTGGTTGGCTCATCAAGCAGCAGGATGTCAGGATCTGAGAACAAAGCCTGCGCCAGCAGTACGCGCAATTTCCAACCAGGTGCAACCTCGCTCATGCGACCAAAGTGGAGACTTTCCGCGATCCCGGCTCCAGACAGAATTTCACCCGCGCGGCTCTCCGCACTGTACCCGTCCATTTCCGCAAATTGGACTTCCAGCTCTGCCACTGTCATGCCCTCTTCCTCTGACATTTCGGGCAGGCCGTAAATACGTTCGCGCTCACGCTTTACTTGCCAAAGTGCTTCATGGCCCATTATCACGGTATCAATTACCGAATACTCCTCAAATGCAAATTGGTCCTGGCTCAGTTTGCCTATGCGCTCATTAGGCGAGACGGATACATTACCGGCAGTGGGGGCTAGGCTGCCATCCAGAATCTTCATAAAAGTAGATTTACCGCAACCGTTAGCGCCGATAAGGCCATATCGGTTGCCGTCGCCAAACTTGACGGAAATGTCTTCGAACAGCGGCTTGGCGCCAAACTGCATGGTAATGTTCGCAGTGGAAATCACGGTTAAAGTACCTGATGTGAGGGTGAGGCTAAAACGGGTCGGTACTATAGAGATTTGCTGACTGAAAGTCGATCAACAGAGGCGGCAATATTGCGCATTGGGCAATATGCAAGCCCGCTTGGTTAAATGCTCACTAATGCTTCGCTAGTGTCCGCTCGAGCGCCTTTAGACTTTCGGTTTTAATGATCGCTAGTGATTCCAACCAACCATCTTCGACTTTCTCTCCAGTGCGCAATTTACCCTCGATCGAAGCCAGTTTGTCACCCACGTGCATTAAACCGACACTCCGGAAAATACTGGAAAGACTGTGGACGTTGCGCTGAACACCAGCCTCGTCATCACATGCATCAGCTGCGACCAGATCCGTCCAACGCTGCGAGGCCTCAGCGGCTACTTTGGCCAGCACGGTTTCCAGATTGTCGACTCCAATCTGTCGTTTCAGTTCTTCGAACACATCACTATCAAATAAGTCGACATCTAAATAACTATCGCGACTGTCGCTATCAGAATTCATGGAATTTTTTCCCGCTAAAAGTTGGTTGCTCGAGGGTAGCCACTTGCCTAGCTCATTCATTAACTCTTGCTTCACAATAGGCTTCGTCAGATAGCCATTCATGCCACCCCCGATACATCTCTCTTTTTCTTTTTCATAGGCGAGCGCGGTCAATGCAACGATGGGAAGCACCTCGATTGCTTTCATTTCGCGTATGCGTCGTGTCGCCTCCAAACCATCAAAGTCGGGCATGTGGATGTCCATCAATACCAGATCGTAGTGGTCATTCAATGCAGCAGCTACGGCCTCAGTGCCATTATGCGCAGTGGCAACTTCTATGCCCAATGATTCAATAATCATCGCGCCAAGTATCAGGTTTGTCTCGTTATCATCTGCCAGTAGAATTTTCCCGGAGAGCTTAGTCCCCGGGTCGGCAATCTGCGTTTTAGCAACTGTCATATCTGCGACAGTAAGCGCTGACTCAGCGGTTGTGGGCCAGTCAAACCAAAACGTCGAACCTGACCCCAGCTCTGACTTCAGGTCCATTTTTCCGCCCATATATTCAACATTTCGACGCACTATATCCAGACCAAGGCCCGTCCCGGAATCGGGATGATCCAACCCCTCTGGTTGAGCCGTCCAAAATGGCTCAAAGATTCTTTCTTTCTCCACGCTAGCGATTCCAGCACCGGTGTCAGTGACGCTGAATTTGAGCAGGCAATTTGGATCTTCACCTGACAATTTTACCGCCTCAATAATCACAGAGCCTTTATCCGTGAATTTAATAGCATTCATCGTGAGATTTAACAGTGTTTGACGTAAACGCGAAGCGTTGCCACTGCAGCAATGTGGAACGCCTGAGCCAAGCTTCAACACCAACTCTAACGACTTTTCTTTTGCCTTGGCGCCGGTAATGTCCAGGATAGAGCGCAGCAGTTGGGGTAAGTCAAAGATACTGTCTCGTTCCTCACCAGCCAGTTCCATCTTGGATAAGTCTAATACGTAATTGATCACCTCCATCAGGTTGTCAGAAGAGCTACTCGCCAGTCCTAAAAGCTGTCGTTGTTTCTGATCAAGAGATTGGGACTCGAGCAACCCGATGGCACTTACTACACCGTTGAGAGGTGTGCGCATTTCATGGCTCATCTGAGCAAAAAATCGGCGCTGAGCATCATGGGCCTTTACCAGCGTATTTTTTGTCTCTGTTAATTCTGCCGTTAGGTTTTCAAGATCTTCGACCATCTGTTTTTCTGTTGTCATAAAGAAAAGCTGATCAAGCTGAACATCCTGAGCCGAAAAGTCACTTAAACTCAAGCGCACATCTGGACAATTGCTCGACATCCAGAAAAGCCAAGGCGACCCACACAGGCAAATAACCTTCTCATCATTAAAACTATCGACTAAAAACTGGCCCCGAACTGCGAAACGACCATTAACAGCTGTCATCAGACACAGGGAATCCAATGAATTTAATGCATGAGCGAACGTTTCCAGCTTTCCCGGGCGAAGTACGCTGAAGATTTCGTTCAATTGTGGGCATTTTTTTACTTCAGGTAAGTAAGTGTGGACGGTGTCACTGGCATAAACAATCCGCATAGACTCATCAAAGCTAATAACAACCGAGAACAGTCGCTGCAGATCGCCAAAAGCTATAGGTGCAAAGTCGCTCACTTCGGAACAAGCTCTACCTGAAAAACCGTGTGCGTGCCCTTGTCCACATCCAAATCACATTGATCAAGGATAATAAGGTCATGCCCAAAGCGAGTCGCTAAACCCTTGAGAAGCCCTACAACGAATGAAATCAGTCCTTTGCGTTGACTAACGTAGTGAATTTTATGGGTATTGTTGGTTGATTCCACAAAAAACTCTGGGGGCACATAATTAAGGAATGTACTGGTGATTCGATCGTGTAAGTTGTTCATATTCGAAAGAAATTCCAACATATCGTTCCCGGCTGCATCCATTAGCATCCCGTAGGACTTCGTAGCAGTTTCAAGCACCCAGTATTCCCCGAACATTTCTAGGCATGCGTCCACTGGCGCGCCCAGCACTTCGGAAGCGGCATTGGCTAAACGATAAGTGAGGGCGTCATCGTAACTGCGCATACTAAGAAATGAATCGTCGGGCACTCCCGACACGCTTAATACTTGCTGCCATTTGTCTTCACCAAACTTTTCATAAATCATCTCTTTCAAGGAATTATTGATGACCCCGTACATGCGAAAATTTCTCCTCAGTTCTTGGGATTTTGGTATTCAGACCTCGGCTGCTTTCCAGGACTGCAGCTTGCGATATAGAGTAGACGGCGCTATTTCGAGCAAACCAGCCGCGCGATTAATATTGCTTTCGCAGGCAGCTATCGCAGCTTCTATCGCCTTTTTTTCCGTTAACCACAGTGGTTCAATCTGCTCTCGGCGAGCCAGATGAGATTCCTCTGGAGCAACCAGTCTTGCCGCTACTGGCGATGGAGCAGGGGATTCAACTGCTCGCGTTTTGCTGATTCCCAGAGCACCGCTCGTTATCGAGCCAGGCAGGGTCTGCACATCTACGAGAGGGCCGTCATTGAGCACTACAACCTGCTGCATTGTGTTCTGCAATTGCCGGATGTTACCCGGCCAAGGATAACGCTGGATAGCTACTGCTGCGTCTTCGGAGAAACCTTCGAAGCTCTTTCCGGCTGCTGTACTAAATTGCCGCAGGAAGTGGTTTGCAATCATTAGCACATCGTCTTCACGCTCTCGCAGTGGTGGCATAGAGACGGGAACCACATGTAGCCGATAAAAAAGGTCCTCTCGAAACCGACCCTCACTGACTTCAACAATCGGGTTGCGATTGGTGGCGCAGACAAAGCGCACATCTACCTGTTCCAGCGTGTTACTGCCGACCTTACGAAAACTGCCCGTCTGGATGAAACGCAAGAGCTTTTTTTGCAATTCCAGGCCCATCTCACATATCTCGTCCAAAAAAAGTGTACCGCCGTCAGCAATGCAGGCAGCCCCGTCGCGATTGGCACTGGCTCCGGTGAAAGCTCCCTTTACATGACCAAAGAGTTCGCTTTCCATTAGCTCGCCCGGGATAGCTCCACAGTTAATCGCAATAAACTCGGCACCTCGTCTTGGGCTTTGCTGGTGAATGGCTTCGGCTGCGAGTTCCTTACCGGTTCCGCTCTCGCCTACAATAAAGGCGGTAGCATCACTGGGCGCCAGTGAGTCTATTGTTTTGTAGACTGACTGCATTGCTAGCGACTTCCCGATAAAGTTGCAGTAGCTATCCCTCTCCAGCTTTGCCAGCGCCTGCACCTGTTTGCCAAGCGTCATCTGAGCAGCAGCATTATCCAGCGTGACTATTAACCTGGCGGCGTCGAAAGGCTTAGTCAAAAAATCAAACGCACCTTTACGGATTGCATCTACGGCCATATCCGATGTGCCATAGGCCGTCATTACTATAACTTTCGGCGAGTTTTCCAACGCTGTTGTCGCCGTAAGAAAATCCAAACCATTGCCGTCCGGCAACTCTATGTCTAGCAAAACAATATCTGGTTTGAAGGCACCCAGGGCCGCGTGAGCAGAGCCTAGAGTTTCAGCTGTGACCAGGTCGTAGTCCGTGCCTTCGAGGTAGGCCATATAAATCGCGGAAAGCGAGACGCTATCCTCAACCATCAGTACTTTTATCTTGGAGTTCATCACTGTCTCTCTGGGCTTCTGCTGGATTCAACGCTTAACACTTAATATTTAATATTTAAGTATTAAATCTCCAAATGATTGTTTCAAAATTCATGCCATATTTCCCAAAATAGGAAATATGCTCCCGAAAATAAATAATTTACTGATAAATATAGATTTATTTTAGGTCGCTAATGCGATAAAGCGTTCAGGGCATGATCATATATGCATAATGAATTGCATTTTGCAATTCATATCGCAGATTATTGCCAAAGAAGCAGATCACTTTCGACCAGAACCGCTAACCCACCGAGCCAATTTCCGATACCCCGCCAAGCCGCGAGTCACTCAACGACTTTGCGAGACCAGCGACCACGATATTTTCGCTGTACTTTTCATCCCGCCGGGTGCTAGTTTCTGATCCATCAATTAATCCAGTGCTCTCCACAGAAGAGAGATTCTGTTGCGAGTGCGACACTTTCATGCATGACCTGCAATTCTATCTAGACGAGTTCGCCAAAGATGACCTGATGTATGTCTTCTTGCCAATTTTCCTGTTGGCGCTGGTGATCGAAGTCGCCATTGACCGCAAGCAGTCGCGACATCTCTTTGAGAAACAAGACACTGTTGCCTCGCTGTGGATGACTGTCTTCGTGGTCTTTGTGGATATCCTGCCGAAATTCCTGGCGCTGATCGCATTTTACTTCCTGCACAGCATCAGTCCCTTGGCGGATATCGTGCAACGACAATGGTGGGCATGGCTGTTGTTGTTCTTCCTTGATGACATAACCTACTACTGTATGCATCGAGCCAACCATGAGGTACGTATATTATGGGCGGGCCATGTCTCTCATCATTCCGCTGTCAAAATGAACTTCGCCACCGCATTGCGACAAGGCGTCACGGAACGCGTTCACAAATATGCTTTCTGGCTGCCCCTGCCCTTACTTGGGTTCGATCCCATGATGATTTTCCTGATGATGTCCATCAACCTGTTTTACCAGTTCTGGCTGCATACTGAGCTCATAGACAAACTACCACTCTGGTTTGAGAACGTGTTCAACACGCCATCTCATCACCGCGTGCACCACGCCTCCAACATCCGCTACCTGGATTGCAATCACGCAGGTGTACTCATCATCTGGGACAAGCTATTCGGTACTTTCTCTCCGGAAGCAGAAGGAGAGCCGCCCGTTTATGGGCTGACAACCAACATCACGTCTTACCATCCGTTACACGTTGCAACCCACGAGTATTCATCGATTCTGGCAGATGTAAAACGAGCCGAAACAACAGCTGACAAGTTACGCTATATCCTGAAAGCACCCGGCTGGAGTCACGATGGTGAAGACAGAAGAGCGAAAGTACTGAGGCACAAAGCCGGCCTGGAGCTGGAACACGCGTAGTACTGCTTCGAACGTCATCTGGATTGCTATGCTGCTCTTTACATTTTTAGCCCTCGTTGTCTAACTAACGCATTGGCATATACCTCCAGCGAAGAACAACCCCTTTCCCAGCCCACCTGGGTCTTCGGCTACGGATCGCTCATCTACAAAGTGGACTTTCCTTTTTTACAACGTGAAGTAGCCACGATCATCGGCTGGCAACGTCGTTTTTGGCAGGGCTCCCACGACCACAGAGGCACACCTGAATCTCCAGGGAGAGTAGTCACCCTAGTCCCTAAAAAGGAAGCGCTGTGCAAAGGCGTTGCCTACTTGGTAGAGCCGACAGTTTTTAAACATCTAGATCATAGGGAAAAAAATGGCTATCGACGCTTCCACTGCCCTATCGAGTTGCATCAGCAGAAAGAGAACGTCAGCGGTGTTGTTTACGTGGCCAGCCAAGAGAACCCAGCTTTCCTCGGGCCAGCATCAATCGAGGAGTTAGCGGGTCATATACGGAAGTCCCATGGACCCAGCGGCAGCAACCGTGAGTATGTGCTGCGTTTGGCGCAATCACTCAGAGAGCTGGGGGAAAGAGACCCTCATATCGAGGCCCTGGAGGCCCTGTTGCTTTAAGTTAAGTTGAAGCAGTGATTGCAGCGGCGGTCACATTATCAATAACCATTTCGACACTGGACTCACCGAGGTCGGTGATCGAATAAGTAACGCGCGCCATCAATCGATAGCGGTGGAAATCGCAGGCCAATCGCATGGGCTATACTGGTGGCACCATTGTCGTAAAGCATGGGTCAACATCGAAGGGGGTTGCGACATGATCGCACTATTATTTTCATTGTTTTTTGTCACTGCCGGACTCGCATTGCGAGGTAAAAAAAGCCTGGCACTGGCGGGAGCTTATCTCTCGCTTTTTCTGTCTCTGCTGTGGTTTTTCCATCACGCCAGCGATGAACTGCCAATTTTATTGTAAGTGGTAGAGACTATGCACCCTTACCGTCAGTTAAATGCATTAGGCATTATCGCTATCAGCGCCATGTTAACTTACGCATTTGCAGACCAGTTTGTAAATCACGAATTACCCTGTCCACTGTGTCTCCTCCAGCGTTTAGGGTTTGTGGCCGTCAGCATCGGTCTACTGCTCAACGTTACCCACGGCCCGCGTCCTTCCCACTATGGCTTTGCTATTGCGGCGTCTGTTGCAGGCGGGGCTATGGCATTGCGACAGGTTAGCTTGCATGTCATCCCGGGAACACCCGGGTATGGTTCGCCGTTTCTTGGGCTGCACTTCTACACGTGGGCTTTTCTATTGTTTGCTTTCATGATTGCTGCAATCGCAATGATCAGCAGCCTGCCACGACAATATGATGATCTTGGCTGGCTTCAATGGCGGCAGCAGCCGCTATTGTGCAAACTGGCAATAGTGGTAATTACCATCATTATTAGCCTTAATGCCCTCGCTGCATTTTCTGAGTGCGGCCCGGGAACGTGTCCGGATAACCCCGAACAATACTGGCTGTTTCAGGACTGATACCCAATGAAATTCTCTCTCATCACCATCCTGATGATCTCTGTATGCCTCGGTGGATGCAGTGCAGGCGACGTGCCCGTCTCAAACAAGCAGGGCCTCACTGGCGCAGATAGAGATCAGCATGGCTGCATTCCTTCGGCTGGTTATCAGTGGTGCGCACTGACCAATCAATGCGAAAGGCCGTGGCAGCTCGCGAAAGCCAAGGGTTTTGATAATTCGCAGGAGCAATTCCAGGCTTACTGCAACCAGTAAAGCCAAAACACCAATCAGGCAATGTAGACAGTGGGGATAATAGCGCCCGGCACAGCTGTCACAGAATTTTCGCTGGAAGCGAAAATTATCGCTGTTGCACTCACGATAACCAACGTTGCGGAGGTTTCCGCAGCTATGTCGTCAAGCTTTACGGTGAGTCGCACTATAGCCTTGCGTTGCGTGCCCTGCCCCCGATTCCAGTAACTTCTGTGCCGAAGCCGATGCTTCTTTTACTTACCCTGTTGATGGTGAGTGCAGCGGTGCTAAGCATCCAGCGAAGCAGGACTGCTTCAACGCACCGGTGAAATTTAGCTTTCCGAGCCGGGGGCTGGTAGCCCGCGTCGCAACCGGCATAAATGCCATGCAGGAAAATACAACGGGCTAGGCACTAACTCAAAAGACGGCTGCCCAAACGACAGACCGGGCAAGGGATTGATGATCGCCCCGCCTCTGCCAGCTGCATTCCTGGTCACGTGCGCCGAGCGACCCTCTAATTCCTTCATTCACAGTTTCACTGAACGGAGGTTTGGTTAACCGTCCAATACGTCGCGGGCTACCAGCTCCTGCATAATTTCGGACGTGCCACCGTAAATGCGCTGAATACGAGCATCAGCATAGGCACGGGAAATTGGGTATTCGCGCATGTAGCCGTAACCCCCAAACATTTGCAGACAACCGTCCACAACCCGGCACTGCGCTTCTGTAGTGGCATATTTAGCCATTGAAGCTGTCGCCGCATCCAGTTCGCCAGCATTGTATTTGTCGATACATTCGTTAACGAAAGCATTGTTAAGCCGATACTCCGTTTGCATCTCAGCCATCTTAAAGCGCGTATTTTGCAACTTTGATAGCGGCGCTCCAAAAGCCTCGCGCTCTTTTACGTAATCCACCGTCATTGATAACGCGCCTTCCATCGCGGCGACAGCACCTACAGCCAGCGCCAACCTTTCGCGGGGCAGTTCCTGCATTAACGCAATGAAACCCCGGTGCAGTTCACCAAGCAATGCCGTGGCTGGCAAACGCACGTCCTGGTAAAACAGCTCCGAGGTGTCTGCAGCGTGCAGTCCCAACTTTTCCAGATTACGACCACGGCTAAATCCGGTTTTGTTGGTATCGACCATAAACAGCGACAGGCCTCGGGAGCCCGGTGCATCAGGGTCGGTTCGGGCAACCGTGACAACCATGTCACAGAGCTGACCGTTAGTGATAAATGTTTTGGAGCCATTGATAATCCAGTCGTCACCGTCCCGTCTCGCACTGGTGCGCACTCCCTGCAAGTCACTACCGGCACCAGGTTCGGTCATTGCCACGGCACCGATACATTCGCCACTTATCATGATGGGCAGGTAATGCTGCTTCTGTTCTTCGGTGCCATGATTGAGCAGGTAGTGCGCCACGATGTCACTGTGGACAGTCATGTTGCCGCCCAGCGACGGATAGCCCCGGCGGCTGAATTCGGCATTGATCACCATGCTCATATCAAAAGTGCCACCTGCACCCCCATAAGCCTCGGGTATGTCTACGCACAGAAACCCGGCCGCCCCCAACTTAAACCAGATATCCCGCGGCAGCACCTCGTCTCGCTCCCACTGGTCGTAGAATGGGTCGACCTCGGTCTCACAAAATCTACCAATCATGTCGCGAAGCAAGTTAGCTTCCTCGCTCTGTGCATCCATTGCTGCCATCATTTCTCTGATCCCATCTTCAATTACGCCATCTTAGACAGAACATTATGACTTAATTTTGAGCAGTGCACAGACCGCCTCGACGGGCTTGCCATCGCGGGGGTTGCACCAATCCCCCAATGGCAACTAATATCGCTATCCCTCACTAAAAACATGAGAATGTCTTGAACGCAAAAGTACACTCCCCAGCCCCCGTTGGCATGACTTACAAAAAGCTCTTCGAACCACTGAATCTGGGCTTCACTAGCATCAAGAACAGGGTAATCATGGGCTCCATGCATACCGGCCTTGAGGAATCGGAGAATGGCTTCGAACGCATGGCGGCATATTTTTCCGAGCGTGCCCGTGGCGGTGTTGGCATGATCATCACCGGCGGTATTGGACCTAATGAAGAAGCGGCCCTTGGCTCGGCAATGCTTTCAAACGATAGCGAGGCAGCGCAGCACCGCACAGTGACCGAGGCCGTGCATGCGGCTGATCCCGACGTCAAAATCTGTATGCAAATTCTGCACACCGGGCCACTGGCTTACAACGAGAAGCTGGTAGCACCCTCAGCAATAAAATCACGTATCGCTCCATTCGTGCCTAACGAACTGGATGCCAATGGCGTGCAAAAGCAGATTAACGACCACGTGCGATGCGCAAAGCTGGCGAAGCAGGCTGGCTATGACGGTGTTGAAATTATCGGTTCCGCTGGCTATCTGATTTCTACTTTTTTAGTCGAAAAAACCAATAAGCGTACCGACGAGTACGGCGGTTCTTACGAAAATCGGATGCGCTTTGCGTTAGAGATTGTCCAAAAAATTCGCGCCGCTGTAGGCGATGAATTTATTGTTATCTTTCGGATTGCCGCCATGGACATGTTGCAAGGCGGGATGAGTTGGGACGAGGTGGTACAGCTTGCACAAGGACTGGAAAAGGCTGGTGTAAACATCATCTCTACTCATTTCACCTGGCATGAAAGCGCTGTTCCCACCATTGCCACCATGGTACCGCGAGCGGCATTCAGTCAGGTAACTGGCCGTATTCGCCAGAACGTCAACGTACCGATGATCACCTCTAACCGCATTAACATGCCACATGTTGCAGAAGAAGTGTTGCAGCGCGGTGACGCTGACCTGGTATCCATGGCGCGCCCTATGCTTGCTGATGCCGAACTGGTGAACAAGGCGCGCGAAGGACGCGAAGATGAAATCAATACCTGCATTGGCTGTAACCAGGCTTGCCTTGATCACACCTTCGCAGGCAAATCTGTTTCATGCCTGGTGAACCCCAGAGCCTGCCATGAAACCCTGCTCAGTTATGACAAAACCAGCTCGCCTAAGAATATTGCCGTGGTGGGTGCCGGCCCGGCCGGCATGGCCTATGCCACCGTAGCCGCCGAGCGGGGACACAAGGTCACCTTATATGATGCGGCTAATGAAATAGGCGGCCAATTCAACCTGGCCAAGCAAATCCCCGGCAAAGAAGAATTCTACGAGACACTGCGCTACTACGGCAAGATGATTGAAAAGCTCGGCATCAATTTGCAACTCAATACCCGCGCAGATGCCGACATGCTCGCCGCAGCGGGCTATGACAATATCATCATTGCCACGGGCATCAACCCTCGTACTCCCGACCTGGAAGGTATTGATCACCCTATGGTCATGAGTTACATCGACGCGATCAGGGGCAATAAGCCTGTGGGGAAAAAAGTCGCCATCTTGGGCGCCGGCGGCATCGGTTTTGACGTGTCCGAATTGATCAGCCATAAGGGTGTGTCAGCCGCCATGGATATCGACGTTTTCGCCCGGGAATGGGGCGTAGACTTCGCCAATCATCCCCGCGGCGGTGTTACCGGGGTCGAACCGGTTACTGCAATTGCTGACCGCGAAATTTTCCTTATGCAACGTAAAGAAACACCGGTGGGACGCGGCCTGGGTAAGACAACAGGCTGGACCCATCGCATGGCTTTAGGCAGGCGCGGTGTAAAAATGTTGAATGGCATAGAGTATGTGCGCATCGATGATGATGGCCTGCATATCATGCGAGAGAACAAACCAGAATTATTACCTGTCGATACCATTATTGTTTGTGCCGGCCAGGACCCTGCCCGCGAATTGTATGATGCGGGGCAGGCTCAGGGCTTACCGGTAGAACGGGTAGGCGGCGCCTATGAGGCGGCGGAGCTGGATGCTAAGGCCGCCATCAACCAGGCCTGCCATATGGCGGCCCAGATCTAAGCCTTCAAAGACGAATTTTCTGACGGCTTTGAGGCATTAGCGACTTTTTAGGGAACGGGAATACAATCGATACTAAGCACTTATTCCCGAGCACGCTCGCATCAGGGTTCTTGGCACAAGGATTGTCGATAGCATGCTATTTGCCGATTCGGCTTTCTACGAAAGCGGCAATGTTCCCGTTAGCGCTCCGGACACGGCAGACCAGTAGAAGCGGGTAATGCTATCTCGAACTATTTCTGTTCTAGTATTGGGAGCTTAACCGTTGCCAACGCACCACCGGCCCAGTTCGTCAGCTCGATTGTTCCACCCGCCTTTGCAACAAAGCCTTGACTGACTGACAGACCCAAGCCGGTGCCTTTTCCAACTTCTTTTGTGGTGAAAAATGGCTCCAATACTTTGCCTAATAAAGTGCTTTCGACACCCGTGCCAGTATCCTTCACAGTCAAAACCGCCTGATTAGAATCAGTGCTGACGCTTATTTCAATCCGCATTGCGGACGCCTCATCGGGCGGAGAGTGAGCCCTTCTTGCCTCGATAGCATCGCGCGAATTTGATAGAAGATTCAAACACATTTGTTCCAGTTTCAACTCGTCACAACTGACAGGTATGCTTGTTGTCTGATAGGTTGTTTTAACGGTGATATTGTTGTCTTGAAGCAACTGACCAAACATCAGCAAGGTGCTTTGCACCGCCACAACAAGGTCACCCTCACAATTTTTATCATCCACAGTTCTACCGAAAGATCTCAGTTGATTGATTATTTGGCTCGATCGATCAACCTGCTTATCAATCATTGCGAGTTTCTTTTGGATGTAAGTCTGATCAGCTCTATCGCCTCGTTCTCTCAAATTTGCTACGGCCAATTTAATTACGTTGAGAGGCTGATTGAGTTCATGGGCCACTCCGGCTGATAATTCGCCAAGAGCCGCGAGTTTGGAATTCTGTATAACTTGTGCATTCTGCTTTCGGTTTTCTGAATCGTCTTTCATGATAGAGCAAATGTACTGGCTGCCGAAATTTTCTAGCAATACCTTTGAGGCAATATAGTATTTTTTTTCCCCACCGCGCTCCATAACAAGTTCTACATTATCAACCGGCTCGCCGCTCAAAAGCATGCTATCAAGTCGCTGCCCCTCTTCCACAAAGGCCGAATCGATTATAGAGTATATGGAAGTTTCATTATCTATTTCGGACGTATTCATGTCTAAACCAATCGTTTCTTTCATTAGATCGTTGGAATATACATGGCGACCGTCGACATCATGAATGCCAATTGCATAATTGATTTTTTGCGCGACTAATTCAAAGAGGTTTCTCTCGGTCGCTATTTCTCGAAGTAATGCTCTCTCATCAGAAATATCACGCACCAATCCCTCGACGCCCATGATATTGCCATTCTTATCTCTTACGTAATGCGCTGATGTTGAGACCCAAATCCCTTTGCCTTCATGGTTCTTTAACTCTGCTTCGAAGCCCTCGACGCCATTTTCATTTTCAGCCAATTTCTTTAAGAAAATATCTCTACCGGTTGGGTCAACATACTGACCTGCAATAAGAACACCAATTATTTCGTCCACTTCTGCATAACCCATAATAGAAAGCATTGCTCGGCTGGCAGCAACTACCTTGCCCTCTTTATCGGCACGGTAATAGGCATAGGGGAGCGAATTAATAACCTCCAATACGTCTTCATTTGAACTCGATGCAAACTCAGCTAAAAGCTCTGTGTCTTTCATAAATCTCGCAACACGTCATGTTAAGGTTGATATCTAATCTTTATCGTAACAGAAAAGGCAGAGATATTTAAAAACAGTGAATGTAAAACAACCTTCGTGTTTATAAATTACCTTTTGTTATTTTTATTATTACTCGGTATGCCACAAACGATACAAAGTGATACGGCTCAGCTACACCCGCAAACGCCCTCGCCCAAAGTATCTCTAATGACCTCTCGCCTCTACACAGCACCGGCAGTGTCACTCGTGGCGGCCTATAGCCGATACATTGATCAGCGTTGAGTCGCTCGCGCAGGGCCCAACGCACGCTTTCGCACTATCGGCTGACGTTGTCGCGCCGGCGATGTCACGTCCTGATTCTCAGCAGTAATGTCGGGTAGAAAAACCTGATATTCCACCGGAAAGTCCAAGCCTGCTCGGTCTTCGTTGAGCTCCAGAACGATAGGCTGGTCCAGAGTTAGCCATGAACCGCACGCCTCTCCAGCATCACAAATAAAGAAGTCGTTGTCAGAATCAGAGCCAGCGACGAGTTCGTATTGCCCGGGAGGCACATCCGTAAATTGGAAAGCGTAGCGGCCATTTTCCGCGGTGGCAGAAAATTCGGCTACAGCCTCCTCGTTGACGCGGTCGTACAGCAATATATACACGGCCCCAACATTGGCTTCGCCACCGGGGCGACCCACAGACATAAAGACTTTTGCGATCACCAAATTAGCGGAGGACAACACCTTAATATCACCGGAATATACCCCGTCGGCCAAGTCCTGACGATTAATGTTGACGTCGTAGGACCCCAGCCCCTCTTCGTCAATGTCTTGTGACGAGACGGATAGCCATTGCTCACTGCTTGTTATCGATTCAATAGTGAGTTCACCGCTACCCGCATTTATCAACTCTAATTCAAGCGGGGCCTCGCTATCCCCAAAGCTCAGGGTAGTTGCCGAAAGGCTCAGCCTGGGCAGATCTACGGTGGTATCGCCCAGGCTATCCAAGGCCGCTATTACCGATTTGTAGGCATTGATCATGCCGTGCCCATAACTATCATCGCGACCAGGAGGCCCCAGATCATCTGTAAGGCGACCGCTCACTAATAAGGTTTCGATATCGGCCGGCGAAAGGCCCGGATTTACACTTCGCATCAGTGCCATAACCCCTGCCATGTGCGGAGCGGCCATTGATGTGCCATTAAGAAAGGTATAGGCAAACTCCAGACTGCCATTGTCGACGCCACCGGTGCTCAGCACACCATCCGGATAGCCATCACCATTCACGTCAGTGCCATTGTCGCCGCCAGGGGCGGCAACGTCGACATACACACCTCGACTTGAATAACTCGCTAACTGACGGTTGATGTCTACCGCACTAACCGAGAACACACCGTCGTAAGAAGCTGGGTATTGGGGGACAGAGCTTGCCTCGTTACCGGCGGCGGCCACAACAATAGTGCCGTTAGCAATGACCTGATTGTAGAGCTGCTGTTCAGCCGAACTAAAGGGACCGCCACCCAAGCTTAAATTGATCACGTCGGCCGGCGCATCAGGCACCGTTCCTGAATCGTTAGCCAAACCTGCCGCGTAGCGTATTGCCTGGCTAACATCATAGCTCGTACCTACGCCGCCCTCCCCCAGAGCACGCAACGGCATGATGCGTGCACCATAGGCGACACCCGCAACACCGATGCCATTGTTACCAGCAGCGCCAACGGTACCTGCCACATGTGTCCCATGATAGGAACTGGGGCCGGGAGTTTGCAAATTACCAGGGTCTTCCGGGTTGGGGTCGATGCCATCGCCATCACCCGATTTTGCGATGTCACGCACAAAGTCATAGCCCGCAACCCATTGTCCAGCCAGGTCCGGGTGTTGCGACAGTATTCCAGTATCCACAACTGCCACTGTCACATCAGGATCTCCCCTGACGCTATCCCAGGCGGCAGGTAAATCAATGAGAGGCAGGTGCCATTGCGTCTCGAAGGCTTCGTCATCGGGCGTAAAAAAACCGCGTACGCGAAAGTTCGGCTCAGCCAATTCAACTTCATCAGTGCTGCGCAGACGTTTGATGGTCATCAGTGTTTCGAAGCGAGCCTGCAAATCACCACTGCCGATGCTAGCGCGCTTAGGCATGGCTGTGCCCATGCGCCTTGCCAGGTACTGCCTGTCATCCGTAGTTTTTAATTGCATAAGCCAGGGTCGTTGCGGTCCACCGCCACGCTGCTCCATCGCTAGGTCAGCCGCCGCCATGGCAGTCTGGTTGCTGTGGTCACTATCGCGATAGCGCACTATCGCCTGCCAAGGCTCGATATAGTGCTGCAGGCTGGATCGAGCCTGATTCGCCTGGTTGCCTATGGCCAATAAATAGTTGGTACCGCCAGAATATGCTGACACGTTAACCAAAAATGTGCCGTCGTCAGGCACTATCAGGTTTTCGACCTCGCCCGACTCAATAGAGAAATCGATGATGTCACCGTTTTGGTTGTAGAGGTACAAATCAGCATCGGCGATGTCAAAGTCGGCTATCACCATAGTGATAGATTGCCCCGCAAGCAGCTCTAGCCGGAAAAAGTCATCCACATCGCCCTCTGCAAATGAACGACCGCTCTCCCCACTACCGGGCTGGTTAACGTAGCCTCCCAGAGTGGTCGGGTTATTAATTGCCTGGGCACTTAACAAGGTGTCGTTGGGGTTGTATTCGCTGCCCGTATCGTTAGTGTCGCCATCTACAGATTGACTGCTACTGGCGATCACGGTGCCCGTTATGACAAACCCCTCTGTGACCGGGGGGGCTGCAGGGGGCGGATCGACAGGAGGTGCGGCGACAGGTGGCGGCTCAGTCTGCTGACTACCCCCCGAACTACCGCCTCCACCGCAGCTCGCCAGCAGCAGGAAAAGGGTCATCAAAAGCCAGTGCTTCATCATCGTTTGAACAGTACCTCGATAAGGTTCGAGCCCAGCCGCGCCATGAAGTTCCCACAGCCGCGCGCAGCCAAGGCAGTATCATGCCACGCATACAAAGAATATGCTTTGCTGCTGTTACTCGTTGCGATTTATACGACAAAAAAATGGCGCCAGATCCGCCCAAAGGAAACACCCCGCTGCGATGGCCAAATATGAATCTTCACGGGGTCGAGGGATTCCAAACCAACCTCTACAACCGCTGACACCTCCTCTCGGGACGGCAGAGCCGACTCCATACTGAGGCCAGATCGCCTTGGTTCAGGCACAAGCCGCATTGCTGGCCGCTTGCATCGTATATCCGGTACACTCACCCTTCGTTTCATTGTCGCAAGCTGATATGAGGACACCACGTGCCGGCACTCTACAAAACCTGGCTTTACCGCGCTCGCCTGGCAATCATCGGGAAGATGTTGCTCAAACCGCAACCCAAACCCATGGCCTTCTCTGGGCCCGGATCATCGGCAAACCTCTGTAAAGCGATCAGCCAGTTTGGGCTAAAAAATCTGCTGATTGTCACTGACAAACCACTGCGTGAACTTGGCTTACTCGACAAGACACTTGCAGATCTTGCTGCTCACGACGTGAGCTATCAGATCTATGACGGGGTGCTGCCCGACCCCACACTGCAGGTTGTGGACGCTGGCCTGGCTGTACTCAATGCCAACCATTGCGATGCGGTACTTGCCTTTGGTGGCGGCTCATCGATTGATACTGCCAAAGTTGTTGCTCTTGCCGGTGCCAATGGAGGTAGTGCTGAATCCTGTCTTGGGGTCAACAAGTGCAAACAGGGAGCGCTGCCGCTTTTTGCCATCCCGACCACAGCGGGCACAGGTTCTGAAGGCACTTGTATCGCAGTGGTCTCAGACAACGAGACTCACAGCAAGAGCGCTGTTATTGACAATAGCCTGATTCCGAAGGCTGCGGCACTGGATCCGGAAGTCATGCTGGGTTTACCCGCCAGTATGACTGCGGCCACCGGTATGGACGCCCTCACCCACGCAATCGAGTCCTATATTGGAACATTTGGTAACACCGAGACCGATTTTTACGGACTTGCCTCTGCCAAACTGGTGTTCAAATATCTGCCAACTGCCTGCAGCGATGGCCAGAACATGGAGGCCAGGGAGGGCATGTCGTTGGCGTCTTATTATGGTGGCCTTGCCATTACCCAGGCACTGGTTGGCTATACCCACGCTATCTCCCACAATCTCGGTGCGCGTTACGGCGTCGCCCACGGCCTGGGCAATGCAGTGGCCCTGCCCCATGTACTGGACCTGTTAAAAGACGATGCCCAGGATAAGATGGCCGCGTTGGCGGTGCACTGTGAACTTGGCAAGGCTGAAGAGAATAAAGCTGCGCTGGCGCAAAAACTGATCGACAGCGTCAGGGAGCTCAATCGCACCGTAGGCATTCCCGAGACCATTGAAGCTATACAAGAAATAGACATAAACGAGCTTGCAGATCTCGCTCTCATCGAGGGAAGCAGCTATCCAACACCACGCTTTTTGGATACGGATGATTGCAGGGGGATCCTAAAACGCATGAGTGTCGCCCCTGCATAAGCGAAAAGCCTGGCCGACTGAAGTCCTGGCGCCGGGGTGCTACAAAACGGTTTACCTGCTATATTCTTTGCGGATTGTAAAGCGATGGTTGTGAAATGAAAAAAATAGTTAAGCAAGCGCTTGCAGGGACTCTGGTTTTACTCTGCATAGGGTGCAAGGTGCGTATTGAGGTCCCCGAGGGTGGGCAGGTAATTTCCTCTTCTGGTGACTACGACTGCAGGCTGCTTACTGCAGACGCGGTCATTCGCCCTGCGCATGCGGTTGGCGAAGAGGAAGAAGGATTTCATTGTGACTTCGTTATAGAAGATACCAGCTTTAATGAGACCTTTACTGCAGTACCCTCATCAGGATGGGAGTTTGCCGGTTGGCGAAACCGTAAACCTGGCGAGTATCTTTACGGCGGATTTGAGTCTGCCCAAGTGTGGTTGACGACGATTGGCTTTGACGCCAACGAACTCCTTATGACTATCCTGCAGTCAGATCAGGTCTATTACTTAGAACCCGTATTTGAAAAAGTTGAACCATCAGGCGCTGGCACCGACTGCAGCAACCTCGGTGGTAGCTTTGACCGTATTCAATCCCTGATTTTTGAAGGCTATAACTGCACTAACAGCGCATGTCACAGTGGCAACAATCCAGCCGGAGCTCTCGACTTAACGGCAGGAAAATCATTCGACAATCTTTACCGTGTAGATGCCGCCGCCAATCTGCCTGTGTCCCAGCAGTTAGTGTATCCCGGAGAACAGAAATTAAGCTTCTTGTATACCAAGCTCGAAGCAGCCACTAATGCCATTTTGTTGCCCAACGGAGCTGGTTTGCCGATGCCTATAGGTGGTGCGCCGCTAACGACCGACCATTTGGAGGCAATGCGGTTGTGGATTCGAAACGGCGCACCTGAGTCCGCTAACGTGGATGGTGTGGCGACCCTGTTGGGCTGTGATCAGGCAACTGCGCCTCAATCAAACAAGATAGATCCTCCTGCCCCACCCGCTCCTGGCGAGGGCGTGCAATTTATTAGCGGGCCCTGGGCGGTATTGCCAGAAAGTGAGAATGAGGTTTGCTTTGCAACCTACTATGACCTGGAGCAGACTCCGGAGCTGCTGCCCGACTGGGCTCTAACTCCTTGCAGCGACCCGGTCTACAACGATTATGACGGTGTCTGCATGGCGACTAATACCCGGACGCTGACGCAAGACCCTCAATCACATCATAGTATTATCAATGTTTACACCGGCTCGGCTTCGCCTTTCGAGCCTGCATGGGGCGACTGGCAGTGCCTGAATGGCCCGAACAAGGGCTCGACGTGCGATCCAACGAGGATCGGTGAGCCAGTTGCCTCTGGCGGAGCAGATTGTGGCGGAGATCGCTTCGTTTGTGGCACGCAGGCGCGCAAGTCGATCGCCTGTCGAGGCTGGGGCCCAACAGATCTGCGTACACACCAGGTCAGCATGGGAGGAGCCCAGGCCCCGGTGTCGCAGAATATCTTGGCTGAAGGTGTTTATGGTGTACTGCCGGCGCGCGGCATCATTGTATGGAACTCGCATGCGTTCAATCTTTCGACTGAAGAAACTACAGTGGAACAGTACAACAGTATCTTGTTTGCGCCCGAGAGCGAGAGGCGTTACCGGAGTCGGGCAATATTCGATGCCAAGGACATTTTTGTGGCAAATGTACCGCCCTACGAACAGCGAACCTATTGTTCTACGACCACACTACCGGTGGGCAGTCGTCTGACCCAGTTGGGCTCTCATGCGCACAAGCGTGGCATACTTTGGCAAACCTGGTTACCGCCACAGGATCCAAACTGCAAGGTATCCAGCGATTGTAAGCCGAATGCGGAGGCGCCCGATTATCTCAGCCGTGTTTACAATGATCCGCTGCAAATCGACTATGAACCGCCGTTAGAGTATGACTCCTCAAAACTGGAAAATCGAACGCTCAAGTTTTGTGTCACTTATGATAATGGCAAGGATTTTCCCGACCTGCTAAAGCGCAATTCAACGTCGGTGGGTACAACATGTGAGGGTAACGCCTATTGTGTTGCTGGACCCACGCCCGGTAAGGCTTGCGGTTCCGATGATAGCCTGTGCGGCAGTAACGGCAGTTGTGATGCCTGCGTTGTGCGAGGCGGCGTTACCACCGAAGACGAGATGTTCCTCATGCTGGGTGGTTTCTATATTGTGCCAGCCGACGAGCGCAATTGATGGGTAACCGCACGGCAAGAGGCGACGGACAGTGTGCCTTGTCGCACAATCGTAACCTCTGCTGTGTAAACCATCAGTTACCATCCATAGACGATAGGTCGTCTGGCTAAACGTCAGTAAGACCGAAAGCCCCGGGATACCTTAGGTGGTATGCAACGATGTTGGGTATGATTTTAAGAACAGTGATTATCGGGTTCGGTATCTGGCTTGCGGCATACCTTGTGCCGGGTGTCAGCGCCAATTCGACCGAGGCATTGATCTGGGCAGCAATTGCACTTGGATTGATCAATGCTTTTGTGAGACCGCTTCTGGTTTTACTCACACTTCCGTTTACCCTCCTCACCCTTGGCCTTTTTCTGCTGATTCTCAACGCGGGGATGCTCAACCTGGCTAGCTGGTTCGTCGATGGCTTTGAGGTTGTGGGCTTCTGGAGTGCGGTTTTCGGTGCAATAGTGATCAGCATCGCCAGCGGACTGTGTTCCAGTTTCATTGGGCCTAGGGGACGCTATGAGGTTTTAGTAGCCCGACGCAGAGGGTAACAGCACACGGCGTATAAGCAGAGTAGGCTCTTGCGTAGTTTTAGCTAGCATTTCCATATTGTTATACCCTGTTAACCTGTAAAGCTCATTTCAGCTCCTCTATGAGTTAGCAGCGACTGCCACCTCACCCGCGAAATAACCGACACCTCCGCTGTCCCAACTTTTAGGCCGGCTTCGTACTCAATGACAAAAATCATCATATATGGACCCTATGTCTGTGATTTTTGTGAGCTAGCTCACAAAATCAGCAAACTATTTTGATCCCTCATCAAAACTAAGGCCTTATGGCAGTGCACCGTTTTAGTTTTTAAAACGCAAACATCGGTCATTACCAGTTGGGAGCGTCTACCGTGGGAAACTGCGAAACCAAAGTACTCATTCTTGAAGATGACCCCTTAGCCGCCTCAGAGTTAAAAGACTGCCTGGCCAGAGAAGGCTTGCACCCTAGCATAGCGTGCTCTAAAGAACATTTTGAAAAAATAGTTGAGCAACACGAATTCCAACTGCTGATTGTCGATATTGGGCTGCCTGATGGGAGCGGTCTGGACGTAATCAGAGAAGTGCGAGAGCAATCCTCAGTGGGCATCATAGTGGTTTCCGGATACACGACAGAGTCTGACGTCGTCGCCGCAATAGAGCTCGGTGCAGACGACTACATCAAAAAACCAATTAGCATCAAGGAATTACGCGCCAAGGTTAGGCGCATGATGATAAGAACGAGCGGCAATGGATATTCCAGAAGCATTGCGCAGCCAAACAACAACGAACAAAAATTCTTTGGCGACTGGCACTTGGATCTAGACAGCCATCGGCTCTTCTATAGAATAAACCACGAGGTCGGCCTCACTTCCGCAGAATACAAAATACTTCTGGCTTTACTGAACAACTGTGACCAAGTTTTAAGCCGACATTCGCTTTTAAATCACTTACAAAGCATATCCAGCCCTTATGATGAAAGAACCATCGATGGTCTTATCAACCGAGTGAGAAAAAAACTGGCAATCCCTGCGAGCTATGAACCCGTCCAAAAAGTGCGAAATGCCGGATACATGTTCTGTGAGACAGTGCGCACAGAACATCAGCAAACTACAGAATCACCCGGCAGTGGTTTTTCATTGACTGCCGAAAAAATGACGATAGATAAAGCGCCCTCCCCGACCCTGGAACCCCCCGTCTTTTCTTCCGCGCCAGAGTCTGGTTCCACCAAACTAACGCACTGAGGTTGTCGCAAAACACTAGCGAGCCTAAAGTTACCGCCTACACCACTCATTGGCGCACTTAACTTAAGCAACCAGCAATACTCAGCTAGAGGAACCCCACAAGGAACCCCTAGGAATTTTCTATTTCTACCGATTTATAAACTCTTGCTAACTCGTGTAGATATATGGCGGAGAGCGAGGGATTGATCACACCCCCCCTTTGGGTCGGGCGGCGTTCCGCTGTTTTGACCCCTTCGGGGGCCTTCGCTGCGCTGCGGCGTCTAAAACGCTCCTTTGGTCGCGTTTTATGGAACGAGGGTTTGAACCAAGTCCGCGCAATTCGCCATAAATAAAAAAGGGCCACCCTGCGGGTAGCCCTTTTTTATTTATGGCGGAGAGCGAGGGATTCGAACCCTCGATAGGGTATAAGCCTATACGCCC
>OCVR010000684.1_pt1 | contig 28229 bp, 23 predicted proteins | sample 1539091 | NCBI WGS metagenome assembly OCVR01 (sample SAMEA3355530, study PRJEB22509) | marine metagenome | biome: marine; feature: coastal ocean; material: water | place: USA | collected 2010-08-07 | depth 16 m | reverse complement strand
TATGTTTGATACTCTGCCTCTTACCGAAAACCTGAGTCACAGCTTGGGTAACTTGAAGCTGCCCCTGGCAGAACTCTCCCTGACGGACCCTGTATTTTTTCAAGACCAGCAACATCCCGCACGCCTACTGGTCGAACGACTGAGTGAGCTGAGTGCCCTAGCACCCCGAAACAGCACCCGCGTAGAGCAACAAATCAATGAGGCCTTGAGTACCATTGGACGCGAATTTGACGGAAATCTAAGCGTCTTCGAAAAAGCCCTCACTAAAATCAATAAACTTGCTGTGTCTATGCTCAAGCAACAGCAGCGCAATATCCAGCGTCAGATTGCCGCTGAAGAGGGTAAGGAAAAACGTGAGCAGGCGGCTCAGCAAGTAGAAAGCGATCTTAGCCAACTGCTCCCTGATGGACTCATACCCGCAAGCCTTCTCAGCCTAATCGATTCTTTTCTGCGCGATGAATTAGTGCTGCTTCAACTACGCGAAGAGAATTCACCTCTTTATGACAACGTTCTCGACCGCGTGTCACAAACTAACAATGCCCTTCAACGTGCTATGGAGACAGGCCTCCCTCTGAGGAAAGACGCGGCGAAAAAAATGGCTGAGATACTCCCTCAAGGTTTGGGAGATAATTTTCTGTCGATAGAGACTCAAGGGCTTTTGAAGCAGCTGCAGCAACAACTTGGTGGGGATGAACCGATTACCCTCGCCGCATCTTCGCTCCCCGAACCTGAAATATTTGCCGAGCCCAAATTTTCGGAGCGCCTAGCAACGCTCCCTCGTCTTGATAGCTGGGTAAAGCGCGCACATCAACTTAAGCTAAAGAGTTGGATATCTGAGATCGCTCCTGATGGCTCGTCGCAAAACTTGCAGCTAATTTGGAAAAACGCCAATTCGACGCGCTTTGCTTTTGCCAACGAGCAAGGCTTCAAAGTCAAAGACATTAACCTCATCCAGCTTGCGCGAGAACTCTGCAACAACCTTAGGCCCTTAGCTCCCTCAGACGAGCTGCCAATTATTGAGCGCAGTGTGTTCCAAACTTTAGAAAAACGCCAAGAGGACTTGAGTACTCTCAACAACACACCGCAGTCACCGTCGGAATCGCGCTCAGTAATGACTGACGCGGCGCAGAGCCATATTCGAAGGGCCAAGCGCAAAGGAATTACGAGCTGCGCGCTTGTGATACACGCAGAAGACGCCGCAGGTGTCGAGCATGTGAGCAACCGATTACTGAAAAGTGAGGTGCCCATAGACTGCAGAGGAGCGCTATCTCCCACCACCCACGGTCTCATCGTCAACACTTCAAATTATGAACAACTGCGAAAGCTACTGAGCGATGAAAGTAGTATGGCTCCCCCCGCAGGCATTGGCATCGCAACCATAAACGGCATTCTCTCGAGCGCTGAAGCCTTCTGGATCCATTTAGAGGACATCGCACGGCAAGGCCTCGCAACGGCGCCCAATATCGGCGTGGTCGCAGCACCACTGCCCCAACCAAGCAATCTCACGAGCGCTGTTCGGGAGACTTATGCCTTACTTCAAAACGAGACACCACCCCCACAATTTTCTTTACGACCTTTGTACCGACGCGCTCTTGAAAACGAGAAAGTTGTGCACACGCGTTACGAGGTACTGTCTGATGGGATCGCTGCTGGCAATAACAGTCAGAGACGCCAGCGCTATCCATCAACCGCTTTGGCTATCGCGACCGATTGCTCCAAGGTTAGCAATACTTGCCGCTTCGCTGAGTCAGTGGTCGCCGCGGGCCGCGCCCTGCCACTGTTCCAGCTTCGCATCAGCACCGAGGCCGTTTTGCACCCTGAGTTTCTCGATTTTTTGCTGCATGAAGTCTCCGAGAGTGGTATTGGAACTGACCGTTTATGGTTCGAATTAACCGATTCAGTTCAACTCAGAGAGGACAATGATGCCGCCCATTTTTGTGGCACATTGCGGTCAATTGGCTGCCAAATTTCAATAGCGGAGGTCAATCCCAAGCGCGGCAGTACAGCCGTGCTGCAGAAACTTAAACCTCACACCCTCGCCTTAGACAGCGCTCTGTGGCCTGTAGTGCCGGGTGACGAAAAACTCCTCGCCCTTCATCAAACCATCAGTGATCTGCATCATCTCGTTGGCGAGCATGTGGTGTTACGCAAACATCATAACGATGCCCAAGCTCAGCAACTTGGCATCGATTTTTTTGAGACCTTTGATCCGGATGAGCTTTTTCCCGAAAGCTTGCGGGAAAAATTACCAATCATTACCCGATAACCTCCGCTACCTATCTGCCTTTAATTGACGCACTAAATTTAGGAAAACGGCCCAATTGGTTACCACCAAGAGGAACGATAAAATGCCTCGACGCGGAACCCTGTGCCGGCCTATGATAACCACACCAAAATAAAGGGAATAGACTCATGTTCCATCACAGCGTGGGCATCATGACCAAGCCCAGTGCCGCATGGCGTCGTCTTGCGCAACTCGACGAAACCAGCCAGGCTCTGATGCTGCTGTACCCTCTGATTTGGGCGATTTTACCCGCCTATGCTTGGTATATCGGCACCACTCAGGTCGGCTGGACCATTGGCACGGGTTCCGATGTCATTCGCCTTACCGACGAAAGTGCCAGGCTCATAAGTTTCCTGTTTTATGGCGGTATGGTGTCCTGTGTTGTGGCCATCGGCTACTTCATACATTGGATGTCTGAGACTTATGGTGCGCAGTCTTCGTTTATCAAAGGCATTTTAATCGCCAGCTTGTGCGCGACTCCGCTTTTTATTGCGGGAGCCGTTGGGTTTTACCCCATTCTTTGGCTAGATATGTTGATTGGAGTCTTTGCAGTCTGTTGGTCGACATATTTACTCTATAATGGGATCCCTATTGTGATGAAGATTCCAGAAACTCGGGGCTTCCTCTTTGCCAGCGCGGTGATCGGAGTATCCCTTGTGATGTTGGTTTGCTTACTTGTTGCCACAACCCTGCTGTGGGACTGGGGAGCCATGCCAGCCTTCACTGATTAGAAGCGTTGCCAAAAAAGGAGAGCTCGACGCACGGGCTCCATCAAAATTAATAAGAGCTCGACACACGGGCTCCATCAAAATAAAGCAGTTTATATCTTGGGACTGGCCCAGGAATCTGTGAAATACGCAAAGCTGACAGGTGCGGGGGCACCACGATAGCTGGGCTGACTGAGGTGCATGAATATGGCGACCGACGGCATTGAGACATTACCGGTTACCTACAATTACAAGGTGGTGCGTCAATTTGCCATCATGACAGTAGTCTGGGGCATCGTGGGCATGGGAATCGGGGTTTGGATTGCCGCCCAGCTAGCCTGGCCAGCCCTCAACTTCGATTTACCCTGGACAAGCTTCGGCAGATTACGGCCGCTTCACACCAACGCCGTAATTTTTGCCTTTGGCGGCTCAGCCTTATTCGCTACGTCTTATTACGTCGTTCAGCGAACCTGTCAGGCTAGGCTACTGTCTGACGGGCTGGCGGCATTTACGTTTTGGGGTTGGCAAGCTGTCATCGTAGCGGCCGCAATTACCCTACCCATGGGCATAACCTCATCCAAAGAGTACGCCGAACTCGAGTGGCCTATTGATGTTCTACTTGCGATTGTCTGGATCGTCTACGCCGTAGTGTTTTTCGGCACAATCATGAAGCGTCAGGTTGAGCATATTTATGTGGCCAACTGGTTTTTTGGCGCTTTTATCGTAACGGTGACTATATTGCACACCGTAAATAGCGCCGCACTGCCAGTCAGTATGACCAAATCTTACTCAGCCTATGCGGGTGCCGTAGATGCGATGGTGCAGTGGTGGTACGGCCATAATGCCGTGGGATTTTTCCTGACCGCGGGTTTTTTGGGCATGATGTATTACTTTGTACCCAAGCAAGCCGAGCGCCCGGTTTATTCGTACCGTCTGTCTATCGTCCATTTCTGGGCTTTGATATCGATTTATATTTGGGCGGGCCCACACCACCTGCATTACACCGCGCTCCCCGACTGGGCCCAAAGCCTGGGCATGGTAATGAGCTTGATTTTATTGGCGCCATCTTGGGGCGGAATGATCAACGGCATCATGACGCTATCTGGGGCTTGGGATAAACTTAAAGATGATCCTATCCTGCGGTTCTTGGTCGTCAGCCTCTCCTTTTATGGCATGTCGACCTTTGAAGGCCCAATGATGGCGATCAAAACGGTGAACTCCCTATCCCACTACACCGACTGGACTATCGGTCACGTCCACTCCGGCGCATTGGGATGGGTCGCCATGATCTCTATAGGATCGCTATATCACCTCATTCCTAAGCTTTTTGGCAAGGAGCAGATGTATAGCGTCGCGTTGATCAACCTGCACTTTTGGATGTCTACCATCGGCACGGTGCTCTACATTGCCTCAATGTGGGTCAACGGCATCATGCAGGGCCTCATGTGGCGCGCTTATAACGAAGACGGCACGCTAACCTACACCTTTGTAGAGTCGCTAGTAGCTAGTCACCCTGGATACGTCGTACGGATGATAGGTGGACTCATTTTTTTCAGCGGCATGCTAGTTATGGCCTACAACGTGTGGATGACCACTCGGCGCGATGTACCACTGGCAATATCAAATTCTGAAACCGTTGCTGCTACCGTCTGAGGGGGACAGCTCATGAAGCATGACAAAATTGAACGCACCCCGAGTCTGATGGTCGCTTTGATCATCGTCGCAATAAGCTTTGGGACTCTAGTTGAGTTGGTTCCGCTTGCCTTCTCAAAAAGCACGACGACACCTATTGAAGGACTTGAGCCCTACTCAGCCCTAGAGCTAGAAGGGCGGGATATTTATATTCGAGAAGGCTGCCATACCTGTCACTCACAAATGATACGCCCCCTGCGCGCAGAAACAGAACGTTATGGACATTATTCTGTAGCCGGGGAATTCGTTTACGACAGGCCCTTTCTGTGGGGTTCAAAGCGCACAGGGCCCGACCTCGCCCGTGTGGGAGCGCGCTACAGTGATGAGTGGCATAGGGCTCACTTATATAACCCCCGGGATGTTATTCCGGAATCCAACATGCCAGCTTTCCCATGGCTGTTCGAAGATACGATTGATGCCAAAACAACGCCCGTAAAGCTGGCCACGTTGCGCAAACTGGGGGTTCCCTACACCGACGCCGATATTGCTGGCGCGGAGGCTGCGGTTAAGGATGTACGGGAGATTGACGCGCTAATCGCCTACCTCCAACAGTTGGGCACACTGATACAGGCGCGTCGCTGACATGGATATCAATGATCTACGAGGGGTCAGTACCCTGTTTATGCTGGTGACCTTCATCGGACTCGTCGTTTGGGCGTACGGTCGCAAGCAACAAGAACCCTTTGATGACGCGGCAAATCTTCCTTTCGCCGATCAAGAGGTCGCGGAGCGTACGCGCAGTGAGGTGCTCGATCGTGACTGATTTTTGGAGCGGTTGGATTATCTTACTGACGAGCGCGCAACTGATTGCAGCGCTGTGGATTTTACTCGGTAATCGAAAGAAACCTGAAGCAGAAATCAAGACAACGGGGCATAAATACGACGGGCTGGAAGAGCTCGATACACCATTACCAACTTGGTGGGTCTATATGTTCGTTTCCACTATCGTTTGGTCGGTGGGGTATCTACTTCTTTATCCGGGCATGGGGAACTATCAGGGGCTTTTGGGTTGGACCTCGACCGGACAATACGATGTCCGGGTGGCTAAAGCGGAAGATCAGTACCGCGCTATGAGAGACCGATATTTAGCCATGCCGATTGAAGAAATTGCGTTTGAGCCCAAAGTTAGAAAAATGGGCCGACGACTGTTCGGTAATAACTGCGCGCAATGCCATGGCTCTGATGCCTACGGCGCCCACGGGTTTCCCAATTTGGCCGATGATGATTGGCTCTACGGTGGAACACCCGAGGCCATCAAGGCAACTTTGATTCACGGTCGACAGGCTGCCATGCCGGCATGGCAGACCATTCTGGGCGATAGCGGTATTAAAGAAACAACCCAGTATGTGCTGTCGCTCAATGCTCGAGATGCCGATGCTCGTGATGCCGCAAAAGGCGCGCAGCATTTTCAAACCTACTGCGTCGCATGTCATGGCCCTGAAGGCAAAGGCAACCAGCTCATGGGCGCCCCAAACCTGACCAACGGTATCTGGCTTTATGGCGGCACGGCTGACCAGATAGCGCATACGTTACGCAATGGACGAAACGGAAAAATGCCGGCGTTCAGCGAAACTTTGACTGAAGATAAAATACACATCCTCACTGCGTGGGTTTACGGACTCAATCGTTCTTCCAGCCAAGCCACTACAGCCGCTAATTTCTGACACGTAATCTTTGAAGACTTCGAGCCATGAATAGTCAGCACGATGACGTGATCGCCGTTGACGCCGTCGTGCCGGCTGAGGTAAGCGAACTCGACAAGCAACAGCGTCGGGAAAAAATTTATACCCGCGCCATTGAAGGTCATTTTCAACGGCTACGCCTGTATACCGGCTGGCCATTATTGCTGGGTTATTTCCTTTTACCCTGGCTGATGTACGGTAATCGACAGGCAGTATTGTTCGACTTACCAGCAAGAAAATTCCATATCTTCAGTCTGACCTTTTGGCCCCAAGACCTTGTGCTGCTCGCATTTATTCTCATTATCGCTGCGTTCACGCTGTTTGCTGTAACTGCGATTTGGGGTCGCTTGTGGTGCGGATACACCTGCCCACAGACGGTTTGGACCGCCATTTTTATGTATATAGAACAGCGCTTTGAGGGCAGTCGCAGCCAAAGAATAAAACTAGATCAAGAGTCAATGTCCTGGAAAAAATTGCGCAGAAAAACACTGAAACACAGCGGATGGGCATTAGTTGCAGCTTTTACCGGCATAACCTTTATCAGCTATTTCGTGCCCATCCGCCAGTTACTTCCTGATCTCTTATCACTAACAGCAAACACCAGTGCAGCAAGTTTTGCGCTGCTGTTTAGCGTTGCCACATACCTTAACGCCGGATACCTGAGGGAGAAGGTGTGTACAGATATGTGTCCCTATGCAAGATTTCAGTCGGTAATGTTTGATAAAAACACCTTAGTTGTTACTTACGACACCAAGCGCGGTGAGCCCAGAGGTTCTCGTAAACGCTTTGCTACAAAAGAAGCGCACCAGGGTGACTGCGTCGATTGCGAGCTCTGCGTTCAAGTATGCCCCACCGGCATTGATATCCGTGCAGGGCTACAATACGAATGCATCGGTTGCGCCCTATGTATTGATGCCTGTGATTCCATAATGGAGAAAATGGGGTCGCCCAAGGGACTGGTCAGCTACACCAGTGAAAACGCATTAACAGGAAATGAAATCACAGGTTTACCCCCCAAGACGCTGGGTTACATCGTGGCGCTAGCGGTGATGGTAACGCTGTTCAGCTTTTCTCTGGTGAATCGCAGTCTGATTGAGCTCAGTGTGTCACGAGACCGCGGCCAGCTTTATCTCCCGGCACCAGCGGGCTTAATCGATAATGTGTATGAGCTTCACCTGACCAATCGTAGCGACCAAGCTAAAGTCTTTCTTATCGAGGTTGACGGAATTGAGGGTGCCTCCATCCTTGGTGATGCGGCCGTTACAGTCCCGGGAGGAGAGTTACTAGAGTTAGGCATTCGGCTCCGAGCTGACCCTAACCGTCTGACCCGCTCAGGCACTCCCATTTTATTTCGCGCCGTATCAATAAGTAACCAAACAGTTTATGCAGAAGCAGAATCTCGTTTCATCCGGCCGACACTATAATGGGTACAACAAGCTATGCTTCCTTGGTATAAACAATTCTGGCCCTGGTTTCTGATTCTCTTACCGGGAACCGCAGTAGTCGCCACCCTGTACACCGTGGTTATTGCCAATCAGTATGCCGATGACCTAGTGGTCGATGACTACTACAAGGAAGGCTTAGCTATTAATCGGCAGCTTGAACGGCAAAACCAGGCGAAAGCGCTGGGTCTCATTGCGAAATTAAACAGCCAAGAAAGACAGTTAGACATAGAAATAAACGGGCCCATTGAGGCCCCGCAGTTGCGACTCCTGCTATCTCATGCGATGGAATCTGATCGCGACTTTGCCGTACCGGTTCAAAAGATTGCCCCGGGGCAATATCGAGTTTTTTTGCCGCAAGCATTAAAGGGGCGTTGGCACTGGACCCTCGATGAAGGCGTCAGTAGCGAATGGCGAATCGACGGCGATCACCTCTTTTGAATATTGAGCCCACTGAAACGCAGTGTTTCCATTGTGGAGAACCCCTGCCTGTTGGTGGGACATTTTCAGTTAGCGTGGATAACAGTGACCGAGCCGTATGCTGCTTTGGATGTCAAACCGTCGCTAATCTGATTGCGGGAGCTGCCATGACGGCTTTTTACCAGCAGCGCACCGACTATCCCCCTACGCCTGAGCAACAAACAACACAAACCTCGGATTGGTATAACGACAAAACCTGGCTTCAGACCTTTGCCAAAGTCGATGCAGCGCAGCAAGAAATACCTCTTATGGTAACGGGTATGAGCTGCGCGGCCTGTGCTTGGATTATCGAGCGTTTTGTTCAGGAGGTAGAAAATGTTCAGTCAGTAAACATTCAACTGGCACTGGGAAAGGTGACTATTAACCTATCACCTGACAGCTCTGCCGGCCCAGCCATAGAGGTGTTACAGGGGTTAGGCTATGGCGTACAACCGTGGCGCGCTGACAGTCGACTTCAGCAAATGCGCGAGGACTACCGACGCGATTTACGCCGTCTTGGAATTGCTTTCCTTGGCATGATGCAAGTCGGCATGTTCGCGATCGCACTTCATGCCGGCGCGTTGCAAGGTATCGATGCCGATCTTCAACAACTGCTGCGCGTCATGAGTGCGCCGCTGACGCTTTTTGTCCTTGCTTACAGTGGACGCGAATTTTTTGAGCGCGCCTGGCAGCACCTAAAGCATCGCACACTTATTATGGATAGCTCAGTATCCCTTGCACTTGTTCTTGCGACCGCTGCAAGCCTTTGGTCAACGGTGCAAGGTGGTGGCGAGACCTACTACGACTCCGTCACTATGTTTGTCTTTTTTCTACTGCTGGCGCGCTTTGTAGAAAAAAGGCTTCGAGACAGAGACCTGATTCAGCTAGTGCAACTTGCCGATGAGCTCCCCGAGTTTGTCGCGGTACTGCGTGATCACCAGTGGCAGCGCCTTCCTAGAGACTCGGTGAGTCCAGGGGCAACCATACGGGTTGCTACTGGCGAGGCTATCGCGTTCGATTCCCGAGTTATCTCAGGGACTTCAGTTATCGATGAAGCGGTTTTCACGGGTGAGTCACTTCCCAGGAGCGTGCAAAAAGACGACGTCGTCTTCGCCGGCACCGTCAACGAGGGTGCTAGTCTCGAATTGATCGTGGAACATCGCTTTAATGATTCTCGGCTTGCAGCTCTGGCACATGATATCGATAGGGCGCGGGAAGAGAAGCCTGCCCACCTACAGCTGATCGATCAATTTGCAGCACGGTTTATTAGCATTGTGCTTCTGGCGGCCGCCATTACCTTTGTCGCCTGGTGGAATATAGAGCCGTCAAGGGCGTTTTGGGCAAGTATCGCGGTTCTAGTGGTGGCCTGTCCGTGCGCTTTATCACTAGCGACGCCTGCAGCATTAACGGCAGGAAACGCCTGGTTGGGGCGACGAGGAGTTCGTGTTCGCAGCGAGACCGGCCTTTTGGGCGCGGCAGCCGCAAACCACATTATTTTTGATAAGACGGGCACTCTAACCGAGACCCAGCTTGTCATTTCAACCATCCGCACTGCCCAAGGTATTGATACCGATACTGCACTCGGTACCGCCGCCGCACTGCAACAATTCAGTAGTCATCCCGCCGCAAGACCCTTCCATCATAGAGCGCAAAATACGGCCGTTCGAAATGTCGAAATCATCGCGGCCCAAGGTGTTGAGGGTTGGGATAGTGAACGCAATATAAAGTTACGCCTGGGCAACCTGGCTTTTTGTCGCCACATTGCTCCCGGCCTGCCTAATAGGCCCGATGAAAATCATTACTGGGTTGCACTGGTCGAGGACGGCCGCTGGCTCGCATGGATCAGCCTTTCAGAGAGCCTGCGTCTCGGTACACAGCATCTTGTAGCCGAGCTCAAGAGCGAAGCTCTAACTCTTGAGATCTTATCCGGGGATACCGAATCCAGAGTGCGCCAGATAGCATCGAGTTTAGACCTGACATTTACCGCTGAATTGAAGCCGGATGAAAAACTATCCGAGTTGCAGAAGCGGCAAAGCGCAGGGGCCACTGTTATGGCCATTGGCGACGGCCTTAACGACGCACCACTGCTGCGTGCTGCTGATGTTTCGATTGCTGTCGCCGGCGCCACAGCACTTGCGCAGACTCAAGCTGATTTTGTTATTACGGAGGAAAACACCGATAGAATTTTAATGATTAGGAAGGCTGCCCATGCAACCCGTCGTATCACTCGACAAAACTTAATTTGGGCAGCCAGTTATAATTTGGTTGGGCTGCCACTCGCCGCTTTAGGCTACATTCCACCCTGGGCAGCCGCACTGGGCATGTCTGCCAGTTCCCTGCTGGTAGTTCTCAATGCTCTAAGATTACGCCGGCTTAAGGACTGATATTTTGGAGAGCCTTTATTTACTCATACCGATCGCGCTAATTTTTGTCATCATTGTGGCAGCCTTGCTAATTTGGTCGATCAATCGAGGCCAATACGACGATCTAGACCACGATGCATGGCGTGCTTTGAATGACGATCTAACCGGCAACTCAACACCGCCAGATGACAATGACCGGAACTGAGGCAATCAGCGCCATGCTCATTGGACTCGCAGGTGCGGGGCACTGCATGGGAATGTGTGGCGGTCTGGCATTGGGCTTTCGTGCCCCCGAAGACAAGAAATGGAGTTTCCCATTGGCCTACCATAGCGGACGCTTGCTGGGCTACGCCTCCATAGGCGGCTTTATAGGCTCAGTCGCACTCTTCCTCCCCATCACTCAATGGACTTTCTATCTGCGTGTCATTGCCGCATTGCTGCTGATTGCTGTGGGCCTTCACACGTTAAAACTCTGGTACGGCATTACAGCGCTAGAGCGACTCGGTGGCGGTATTTGGCGCGGTTTAAGTCCAATGCTCCGGGCATTCCTACCACCAAAACATTGGGGCCATGCGATGGCCATGGGAGCGCTTTGGGGCTTTATGCCCTGCGGATTGGTTTACAGCGCACTTGCCTGGAGCGCAGCAACCGCGACAGGACCTTTCGATGGGGCCTTTCTTATGGGCTTATTTGGAATGGGAACGCTACCCGCCATGCTGGGAACAACGTTAGTGGGCCAACAAGCCAGTGTTATCATGCGACATCAAGTCTTCCGGAATTTAATGGGTATGACACTCATTGTTATGGGATCTTGGAGTCTGTGGCTGACAACGCCTTTATCTGGGCACGGAATGATGCCCATGACGCCCAGCCCTCAGCACGAGTTAGCGCCCCCCCCCTTAGATCACTCTGGCCATCATCAACCCTCATCAAGTGCGGACACCGCAATATGATCGGGGCCTCCACCCCACAGCGAGACGAGCCCGGCACTACGGGGGTAGTGATCCTCGCTGCAGGCGCAGGTAGTCGACTCGGCCACCGCCCTAAATGCCTCCTAGAACTTGATGGCATCGCCCTAATCCACCGACAAATTCAGGCAATCCGTACATTAGGATTGACAGAAATTATTGTCGTTCTAGGACATCATGGCCATCTGATCAGCGCAGCTTTATTAAATCAGCCCGTGACGACCGTGCATCAACTACAAGGCCAACACCATCAGTCAGATTCTGTACGCCTGGGGGTTTCGAGGCTCTCCCCTGAAGTAAAAAATGTACTCATTTGCCCCTCTGACTTGCCCTTACTGAACGCCAAAGATTACCGGGCCGTCCTTGATGTTTTTCGAGGACGCGACCCATCCATTCACTTCGTTGGACCCGAAGTAAGCGGTATACCAGGGCATCCCGTTATCTTTGATTCACAGGTAATCGATCAAATTATCACCGGAGACCAAACCTTTGGCTCCGGAGCATGGCGAACAGCCAACCACGCAAACACCTTGCGCTGGCAAACAGCAAACAAACATTTCATTCGTGATATTGACAGTGAGGACGATCGGGCCCAATTCGAACTAGAGACACAGCGAAAACTGCAATGGGCTGCTGACGTAAGCTGAACCCGTTAACCCACAGTAGCTACGTCCGCTATCCCATGCTCAACCCCTATGAGGGTGAGCGCTGCTCTAGGTTCGGTTTTTTTTCGTCCGACGCCGCGCCCTAACATTATCGAAAAGAATAAAAGCTAGACCGCACCACACAATAAGAAATGAGAGCAGCGTCGCGGGAGTAATCGATTCAGCCAGTATGGTCTGGGCGACCACCAGCTGTAAGGAGGGTCCAAGATAAGAAAAAAGGCCGACTGTGGACATCGATAAAATTCGCGCTGAGGCCACGTGAGTTAGTAGGGGTACAGCCGTTAATGCACCCGCACCTAATAGAAATAAGTCTGTCCGCAATCCGTATTCGAAAAGCCCACCTCCATCGTGTAACAACAACCAAAGGGCGCCAACCGGCATGAGAAACAGTGACTCCATGAATAGCCCTTGAATCGCATCTGCCTGAATGTATTTACGTATAACGCTGTAGGTAGCAAAGGAGATCGACAACGTCAGCGATACGATAGGCAACGTGCCCACAGCGACTAACTGAACCGCTACCGCCAGAACAGCCAGCGCCATAGCCACCTGCTGGGGCCGAGTAGGCTGTTCTCTGAAGACTAAAACTCCGGCCATGGCAGTCAGTATGGGCAGCATGAAGTATCCCAAGCTGGCTTCAGTAGCTCGGCCATTGGTAACAGCAAATAGAAATACACCCCAGTTAATTGATATCAGAAATGCTGCTAAGGCAGTAAATTTCAATGTGTGCCAATCTTTAAGCAACAAAAGTGTCGACCTAAACCGTCCAAATGCCAGCAAAACAATTAAAACTGCGGGCAAGGTCCAAACGCCGCGATGCGCCAAAACATCCAGAGGAGGCACGGGTTTCGTTTGTATCCAATAGAGCGCGGCACATCCCCACACAGAATTAGCAATTAGAGCCAGTAAAATTCCCAAACGATTTTGTGAGGCCGATCCCGTCAAGCTTTAATCTCCAATACCGTCAGAATAACTAATCGCAGTGCAAGTGCAGTAACAAACCATTTAAAGACGGTTTCATAATTTGTTTGCGGCACATACTGCCGCAGTCGTGTTCCAAGCCACGCGCCTAGGATGACCCCAAAACTCATGACAGCAATCGTTAGCCACCAGGCATGGAACGCAAATCCCAACAGCCCGAAAGCGACAGACCTCACGCCATGGTTGATAGTCATATAAACCCCCGTATTTACCACCAGCCACTCGCGCTCAGTATTCATACGGTTGAGAACTACCGCCCCCAATGGTCCAGTTGCGCCCGCTACCATACCCAAACCAGTCTGATATGCCCCCAAAGCAAACAATGCAGCGCGACCTTTGGGAATAAACCGATCATGGGGCAGCCAAACGACGAGCACTATAATGATGCCAGCAATCGCCGGTAACACCGCAAAACTAACAACGCCAACCGCCTGACTCCCGATCGCTGCGCCCAACACACTGCCACAGATCAGTGGCAATAAAAGTCTGAAATCCACGTGATGAAAAGCAAAACCAACGCGAGCCGCATTACTGACAAATTGCACGAACGCGTGTACCGGAATTATCGCCGCTAGTGGCATCAAACCCGGCATGACCAGCATCAAAGCAACACCACCACCCAGCCCTATCACAGCCGTCATCAGCGACGTTGCGAATCCCGCCATAGCCAATATCAATAAATCCACGAAATTGACCTATCATGCCTCGCTATTATTTGCATGCCGCACCAGGTAATGACAACGCTTATGAGCCACTGCGACTGAATCGCGCAACAGCTCGGGGCGGCAAGTGTAACTGCTTTTTAAGCGCCCAGTTTCATTCGTTTAGGTGCACCCACAGTGACTCATAAAATCGACGTGGAAAACTTGATTGCAAAACTTTCTGCAACTTCTGTCCCACGATGGTACCTAGCAATATTGGGCAAATCGAAATAGCTACCATGACGGAAACCCTTTTTTAAATGCCTCAGCCCAAAGCAGGGCTACTGTCAAAGCACCATCAGGCATCATCTTCAATGCACAACCATAGGCTATTCGCCGGAAAATAAAGCGCTGTTTTTATGGTACTAGCGGCAGGATCAAATGCTTCGATCAGCGCTCGGTATCGAGTCAACTGCGGGGAATAATGCTGAACCTCTCGGGCTAGAAATTGCTGCTCCGTTTCTAATGGATTAGGCCGACTGGTTTTATAGTCAATGACCCATCGCTTACCCGTCTCCGAGTCCAAAAATGTTCGGTCTATGATGTTTTGCACCGGCGCACCGTTTACACCCGATGACATAAGAACCAACTCGCTGTGGGCGTCAGATCGCTGGCTTAAAATCCAGCGGCCTCGTTCATCATTGAGCGTTGCTGCAATCATTGTCTCGGCAACAACCAAAGACTCGGTCAAGGAATCACCATAAAGTCCAGCATCAGCAAGCCCAAATTGCAGCCCACGCCGAATAGCAGTGTCTACCTCATTAGGTAACACATCCCGCTGACTCAACAACTCCAGCGCCCTATGAACAACAACACCTACAGTTCTTTCGTTGAAATGACCCGCAGGCTGAATCAAAGCCAATTGCTCAGCCTGTATACCCTGCTGCCGTTCTATTGAGGCTAACGCGCCGTCATCCGGTTTTTGCGCCACAAAATTTGCCAACGGTAATCGCAATAGCTGACAGGTCGGCATACTCGGTTGTGTCTCGCTGTCTTTCTCCTCCCGGGGCGTCTCAGTAATCGATGACGCATGCTCCACTGCATCACCTGACAGTGCCTCACGGAGAATACCCAATGGCGAGGCGCTCCCAGGCCAGGTTAACTGCGAGCCATCGGTATTATCGATCCGACCCGCCCCACTCAACCACACACGACATCGCGCTCGGGTAACGCCCACATAAAGAAGTCGACGTAGCTCAGCTGCCTCCTTCCCTTTTTGCAGCCAACTAAGATAGTTGTACAACGTAGGGGCTTTTTTCAAGCGATCATCGGCCGCAATAAGGAAGCTTCGTTCTCCCTCCCGCGCTTGGAAATGCCAGCGCAGAAGCTCACGCTGATTGCCCCGGGTCCCCTTGTGAAGTGCAGGCATGAACACGTAATCAAATTGAAGCCCTTTGGCTTTGTGGAGGGTCATAAGTTCAACGCCAAATTGACCATGCTCATGACTGGCATAGCGTTGTTCTAGAGCGCGTTCCAGCCAGTCAGGATCAAGCCCAACGCCTTCGGCATCTGCACGAGCGAGCAGATCAAAAAAACTCATCGCATCGGCTCGACCCTGCATCGATAAGGTCGAAGCCGCCTGAAGCTGCAGCCAAATCTGCTCTACCCAGATCCGCAAAGACAAGCGATCTCTTCTTGATTCGGCCCAGTCTAAAGCCGCCTCCAGCGAACCCGCTCGTATCGCTGCATCAGCATCGAGCAGGTCCGAAGCCCGGCGGAGTATTTTGCGTAAACTCAAGGGCCGAGGCTGATCTTCAATCAACGCGTAAATCTCGGACAAGAGCAAGCCACAAAAAGGCGCCCGCAGCAGCGCCAAAGCCGCTACCTCATCCGCGGGGTTGGACAACCAGCGGCACAGGGACAAAAGGTCCATAACCGATGCGGAGTGTTGTATTTTCTCAAGATCCCGCCCCAGAAATGGCAGGTCGTGCTGCTGAAGCGCTGCGATAATTGGAGCCGCATGACTGCGTGCCCGAATCAAGACTGCAATCGTGGCGTCAGGTTCGCTTTGATATATGTGGCCAATTTTCTCAGCAATCCAGTTAGCCTCTGTCAGACCAGCATCATCTGGAAATAAATGTGCTTCCACCGCGTTGCCTGGCAGCGCTGCGTTTACTGGCACGGCGCTGGTATGACTTACTTCGCTGCGCTCGGCATCATTTACCTTGGGGAAAACCTGTGCGAACACACGATTTACCCAATCAACCACCCCTGCTTGTGAGCGAAAATTCTGCGTTAGTTCGAGAGATTCTAGCGGCAAACCTCCGATACCACGGGCTTTGGCCTGAAGAAACAAACCCACATCGGCATAGCGGAAGCCATAGATAGACTGCATACCATCACCCACAATAAACGCAGTTCTAGGTGGCGCCCCGGTTACATTATGCTCGTGCCATCCTCGCATCAGTTTCTTCAACAACTTAAATTGTTGATTCGATGTGTCCTGAAATTCGTCAACCAGAATGTGCGCGATCTGATAGTCAAGGCGCAAAGCCAAGTCCGTGGGTTCCTCATCGGAGCCTAAGGCCTGTAAGGCAGCTAAGGCTACGTGAGTGAAATCCACACGCCCCTCACGTTGAAACACCAATAAAAGCTGTGCTTGCAATACGGGCAATAAGCGTGACAAACGCAAGACCAATCCCCAGCTGGTATCGTTATCTGATAACACCGGTAGCGCGCGTAGTTCTAGCAATGCCGAGGGCACTGGCAACTCGCTGAGGCTTGTCAGTAAACTTTGTAGTCGCGCTTTAGCCTCAGATTTTGCAGGAAAACCTAGCTTGATATTAACCCCGCCAGGTTTTCGCCACTCATTTGTTCCTGTTAGCAGAATATGGGCAGCGTACTGCCAGCTTGCAAGGGCTAGGTAATCGGAGCCCAAACTCACGTCTGGTTTATCCAACTCATCGGCCGATAGCTGGGCCAGCGCCTGCAACTCTTCAGACCAAGGTTCAAGGGATTCATGAAGACGCCTAACAACCGATTCGATCAATGCCTCAACGGTGGCCTGTAACGCCCTAGCGGCCTCCGCGGGAGAGGTATGCTGACCCAGAGTAGCGGCCCAATCGCCTCGCCGCGCCAAAAGCGCAACCAACAGCCCCCGCAGTACGTCCCAATCGTTGTTGAAGTGCAATAACAAACAGCGGAGATCCTCACCTACCTGCGCGTCACTACCCACCGCGTCAAAAAGTTCAATGACCGCCAGCTCAAATAACGGCTTGTCCTGCTCGGTAATTTCAACAGCGCCCCCCAACCCACTCAAAATTGGCATTTGACGCGTCAGATCGGCACACAGGCTATCGATCGTGCGAAGGTTAAATTGCTCCGGATCTAAGGACCAGTTGCGCTCATCCGCGTGGGCCAACACGGCTAAAGCCAAATCTCGAGTTTGCTGCTCATAGCTTTCGGTGACTTCGACACGACGCCGAGCCTCATCAAGCTTACTCAGCAGTCGCTCTCGCATTTCTGCCGCGGCCTTGCGAGTAAACGTCATAGCTAGAACTTGCTCTGGGCGATCGACGGTGGGCAGCAACGCCAGAATTCGCTGGGTTAGTAACTCGGTCTTACCAGAACCAGCGGGTGCTGTGACACAGAAGCTGCGAGTGGGGTCGAGAGCCGTTGTCCGAATCTGTGTGTCACTGTCAATCACGATGCACCTCCACCAAGGTCTGTAGAAGCTTCCTCGGTGAGTTCAGGGCTCTGCGCATATCGACAAACACTTCCCAGTGCGCAATAGCGGCAGGCCTGAGGCTGCGGGTCAATAGCCGCATGGCCCCGCACAAAATCATCAGCCAGCCGCTCTAAACGACCGCGCCAGGTCCGTCGCAATTCCTCCCAACTTTCTAAAGGCGCCACTTCATAACGCTTAACCTGATCTTCCAGGGGCATCTCTTTACCCCCAAGCCCCAGCGCTTCACCTAAAAACACATACTCTACGCCCTCCTGATGAACTCGACCAAAAGCCACCCCCTCGACGCTGTCGTTGAGTAGTGCGTATAAGGGCAATTGAGCATCACTAGGTCTATCGCCCAACCAACTTGAACGATGAACAGCGCCTGTTTTGTAGTCGATGACCACCTGCCGTCCTCCCTCCAACTGATCAATGCGATCCGGGCGTAAATTGAGAATTAAAGAACCCAAGGTCAGTTCATGACTGTCTTCTTGTTCAATGACGCTAAAGTCCCCTTCGCGCTGCGCCTCGAGCTGAAGCCAGCTGTTAAGCAAAGCAGCGACACGTTGAATTTCGAGGTCAAGACAAGCACTACCAACCCGCTTCCTGACGTTGCAATGCCGCCGTTCGGCTCGGCGCTCTAACGCCTGCACTGCCCTCTCGGTTGACTCCCGAGTGAGTGACTCAATCTGAGTGGCATCCATGGCTCTAAGGCTGTGGCTGTCCTTTAAAATTTCCCACGTAAATCGAAGCGCGTCGTGGACAATGTTTCCACGCTCAGCGGGCGTCAAGCCAAACACCGGAGTAGCCACATCGGCAGGGCCTAAGCGATGGCTAACCCATGCTCGAAACGGGCAGTTTGACTGGTTACTAATCAAACTAGCACCGCCGCCCCATTGAATATCAGCGTCTCCGACAACAACGTTACCCTCGTCCAATAACTCTAGCGGCGACGGTTCTGGCCAGTGCCTAGGGGTTTGCTGTTGTGTTGGTGAGTCATCTGAAGCTATCGGGCGTGCAAGATGGCTGGGTAAAATTTCGAGACCTTCATGCTCGCTGGCATAACTGGCACTCACATCACCATGAGTCGCTCGGAAACTGTTAAGCAGTGCAACAGCAGATGCCTCAAGCGCCACACTATCGCTGTTAAGCAGGCCCAAATGACGTTGCAGCCAGTTTGGTAAGAAAGGTAGCAACTGAGGTCTTTGGGGCAGCAGGCCCGACTGCAGGCCGCAAATCCAAAGCGCATCAAATCGCAGCCCCACCACTTCCTGCGGGCCGAAAACCTGAACGGCGCCCTCCTCGGTTTTAGGTTGAAAAACTCGGTCATCCAAACACTGCTCCCAAAGAAGAATGACCTGTTGAAAGGATAATTCTCCCGTGATGCAGTCCTGCATGACCAGCTCATCTAACGCGACCTCCAAGCGTTCAAACTGCTGATACTCAAGGGAATCGAGAGCAGCGCGACCCGGCCACTGCCAAAGCCGAAGTACAGATCGAATCACATCTAACCACCTTGAAGGCAGTCGTTTTCCACGAGTACTGCGGTCAGTGCGCAAAATTTTAAAAACCTGAGTTAAATGCGCCTCAGGAGCAAATGTTTCGGCCAGATGATTTAGATCCCGCTTATCAATGTGTTCGCTGGTCAAGTCGGTACAAGCCTTACGTAACTGCAATAGTGCGATGCCATCAAGGTCTTCTCCCCCATGAAGAAAGGGCGATCGCAGCAATGCCAGTACCTCACTTCGCAAAAGGGCTACTGAGTCATAAGCAGTTGCCACCCGAAGCGCCGTTAAGGCATCACGAAACATTGGGGTCTTAGAGAGCGGCATGCCAGAGCTAAAGTTGACGGGCAATGCGGCGTACCGTGCCCCCAAACAATCAAACTCTTGTCGCAGTTGATATTCGAGTTCCGGGCGATCTCGGTTGAAGTCGAGCAACACAATGGCGGTACTACCCGCATTGTCACGGTGTCTCTGCGCCGCCCATTTCGCGACGGCCATTGACTCGGCTCGTCGACTCGGAAATGTTTTCGTCACGAGAGGATCAAAAACCTCTGTTTCCGGAGCGACAGGCTGATGTATCAATCCCAGGTGGTTCAATACTTGATGAGTCAATGGCGGCAACTGCAATACATGACACAACACGATAGAAATCTTCGATTCGATGGGCACTGTCAGTAAGCTTCGGTAAATGTCAGCGCGAGTCGCCCACGCATTACTGTCTAACTGCGCAGTAAACTCTGAGCACCATCGCTCGAAGGTGGCACAGTCATTATCAAAGCTAAAGTGATGGCGTTGCGATTTATCTTCGGGGTCTCCCCCCCACATCAGCCACTGCTGACGAGCCCGCAGCGCTTGTTCAGCGGCTGCCGCGGGTTGAATCAAACTAAATCCTCCTTGGCCGTGCATGTCCGCCTGAATCACCTTCATCCAAAGACGTCGCTCTGCCACCCGACCTAGCAGCCGACGTGGAGGCAAATGACCCGCCTCTACCTGCTGTCGCCACACCGATTCCAGCCAACCGTCTACGGGCTGAATCGTGGGTGGCCGAATAACCGACACATCCCCACTGAGCTGCTCTTCCACCACGGCCTGCATCATGACCCGGGACAATCGTAATCCTGGCGTCAAAAAGACCGCGTTCTGTGTCATAAATTTCCGGAAGGGCGACAAATCAACCGCTGCTTTCAAACCTTATCTCCAAGTTTTGTACAAATCACCACATGACGCTGCGTGTTCAGACGGTTAGACTCCGCAGCGCGCCGGCTTGTGTGTTCCGCCATTGGCCCGGCCCAATTTTTTTGAATATTGCAGGCAAACTAGCATGTCCAAACCCCATGTTCACAATGTTAACGTCGCCGCCCAGAAAATTCTGGTAGCACCTGCCGCCTTACGCGACATAGTTGGCGTCGATGACGCACTACAAGATCGTGTCGCTAAGACCAGAGAGGCGATCGAAAACATCCTCGATAGAAAAGACCATCGTCTTATGGTTGTCGTGGGTCCTTGCTCCATCCACGATGTTGATGCCGCCATGGAATATGCTCATAGGCTTAAGCGTGTGGCCGAACAGGTCGGCGATACGCTGCTTTTGGTCATGCGCGTTTATTTTGAGAAGCCCCGAACGACGGTTGGTTGGAAGGGACTGATCAATGACCCTCATCTCGATGATTCATTTGACATTGAAGCAGGCCTTACGATTGGGCGCTCACTTTTGAAAGACATTCAACAGCTGGGCTTACCCACGGCTACCGAAGCGCTGGACCCGATCACCCCACAGTACTTACAAGACTTAATTAGCTGGTCAGCAATAGGCGCTAGAACAACCGAATCTCAAACCCATCGAGAAATGGCCAGCGGCTTGTCTTCAGCGGTTGGGTTCAAAAATGGTACCGATGGCGGGCTTGAAGTTGCCGTCAATGCCATGAAATCAGTATGTAACCCCCATCGTTTTCTGGGTATTAACAGCGAAGGAAAAGTCTCGGTATTTGAGACTCGAGGCAATCCCTATGGCCATGTCGTTTTAAGAGGTGGTTCTGCTGGCCCCAACTACAACAGTCAACATATTGGGCTGTGTGAAGAGGCACTCGAACAAGCCGCCTTGCCTGCCAACATCATGGTTGATTGCAGTCATGCCAATACCGAAAAACAACCCGACCGCCAGCCCGCAGTGGCTGCAGACGTAACTGAGCAGATTATCGCAGGCAATCGATCAATCATTGGTTTAATGCTCGAGAGTAACCTTAAAGCCGGGAACCAGAAGATTCCCAGCAACCTCGATGACCTGGAGTATGGGGTTTCAGTCACCGATGGCTGCATTGATTGGGACACCACAGAAACCTTGCTTGTGGATATTGCGAATAAACTGCGGAACGTTCTGCCTGCGCGCGCTACGCCTTAAGCAGGTGCTTTGCTCGCTCACTGGGCTTCAAATGCGAGTGGCCACGCTTGGGACCATGCTGAGGCGAACAGAGCCTCTTTTCTAGAATTCGTGCTCCGGCACTGGCCGAAAGCGGCAATCCAACTCGGGATCGGGAGCTGGATTTCTCTTCAGCGCGCGACGCCTTAGTAGTAGGCCTGGCTACGATCTGAATGGTCAGTGACGTCGCGGACCCCCGAAAGTTCAGGAACCTGCTCCAGAAGCGTTTTCTCTACCCCATCCTTCAAGGTCATGCTAACCGCACTACACCCCTGACAACCCCCACCAAATCTGAGAATGGCCAAAGCGTCATCGGTGATTTCGACCAACGAGACCTCTCCGCCGTGGGCGGCCAGTGACGGATTGACCTCGTTATAGAGGACATAATTAATACGATCTTCGATAGGGCTATCGACATCGACCCGGGGCATTTTAGCATTAGGCGCCTTAATCGTTAGCTGCCCGCCAAATTTATCCTTGTTGTAATCAACCATGGCGTCTTCCAGAAAAGGGACGCTGCGTCCCTGGAACCACGCCTTAAAGTGGCCAAAATCTTCCTCTACATCATCGGCCTCCATATCACCCTCTCGGCAGTATGCGATGCAGGTTTCGGCCTTGGGTGTACCTGGTTGGTTGATAAAGACACGTACACCGAGAGCGTCCTCTTGCTTATTCAGTAGTTCTCCAAGGTATTCCCGAGCGGCTTCAGTAATCGTAATCATGGGCTTTTTCGTCCAGTAAATCAGTGGGCATTCGCTGTGGGCTCAATGATACCCGACTATCGGGGTGGGTGAACACAAAGGAAATTTTTGGTCCAAGACCCACCGACAGACTTATATATCAATTTATTTTGATATATCATATGCAATCAAAATTATTTCGGACATATAACCAAAAATGCTTTCCTCTCGATTTCCAAAATACTCCAAGGCGTCAGCATTGACCCTCATTGACGCACTAGAACAGCAAATTCTGCTGATCGATGGCGCTATGGGCACTATGATTCAAGAGCAAGTCCTGACAGAAGCTGATTACCGTGGGGAGCGCTTTAAAGACCACCCCAGCGATCTCAAAGGCAATAATGACCTGCTCAGTTTGACTCGCCCCAACCTGATTTCCACCATTCACGAGACCTACCTTGCTGCCGGTGCAGACCTCATTGAGACCAACACGTTTAATGCGACCGCCACCGCCCAAGCCGATTACCAACTCGAGACGATCATATGGGATCTCAATCTTGAAGGAGCACGACTGGCAAGGGGCGCAGCCGATAAATTCATCCAAAAGACGCCGGAGAAACCCCGGTTTGTCGCTGGAGTACTCGGCCCAACCCCTCGCACCGCTTCAATCTCTCCGGATGTCAATGATCCAGGAGCACGAAACATCACCTTTGATGAGCTAAGGGCTGACTACCAGCTCGCGACAGAGGCGCTCATTGAGGGTGGCGTTGATATCCTCATGGTTGAAACAGTTTTCGATACCTTAAACGCCAAGGCCGCGTTGTTCGGATGTCGGGAGGCTATGGATAAACTCGGAGTTGAACTACCGATCATGGTGTCCGCAACATTCCCGGACACTAGTGGCCGCCTGCTCTCAGGACAAACGGGAGAAGCGTTTTGGCATGCCATTGCGCACGCCCGACCCTTGATCGTGGGCAGCAACTGCGGCCGCAGGTTTCGAGAGGTAAAACCCTTTTTAGAGGAGCTCGCAAAAGTCAGTTCGTGCTATTTCAGCGCGCATCTCAATGCTGGTCTACCCAATGCGTTCGGTGACTACGATGAAACTCCGCAAGACATGGCCACTGATTTCGATACCTTCGCAGCGCAAGGTTATTTAAATCTGGCCGGAGGCTGCTGTGGCACAACACCTGAACATATTAGGTCGATCGCTACCAGCGTCGCAGACCATCAGCCTCGAAAGTTGCCGGCGCTCCCTCAGGACACCTACCTGAGTGGCCTTGAAAGTTTCTCCTTCACTGGCAAAAATTTCGTCAACGTAGGCGAACGCTGCAACGTAACGGGATCGGCGCGGTTTAAAAGCCTCATTCTCGACGACCAATACGAAGCAGCCCTCGATGTAGCACGAAAGCAAGTAGAAGATGGCGCGCAGATTATAGATATCAACATGGATGAGGGGATGCTAGACGCAGAGGCCGCCATGGTGCGCTTCTTAAATCTCATAGCCTCGGAACCCGATATAGCCCGGGTACCCATTATGGTGGACTCCTCAAAGTGGAGCGTTATTGAGGCCGGACTCAAGTGCATTCCCGGGAAATCAATTGTTAACTCCATTAGCCTAAAAGCTGGGGAAGCTGAATTTTTACAGCAAGCCTCACTCTGCCAACGCTATGGAGCCAGCGTCGTCATTATGGCATTCGACGAGGACGGACAGGCAGACACCTTCGAGCGTCGCAAAAACATTTGCCGGCGCAGCTATGATTTACTGCGAAGCGAGCTCGACTTCAATCCCTTCGACATCATGTTTGACCCCAATATTTTTGCCATAGGAACCGGCATTGAAGTTCACAATAACCATGCGGTCGACTTCATAGAGACTGCGCGCTGGATTAAGAAAAATTTACCGGGGGCAAGAATTTCTGGCGGTGTATCGAACGTGTCATTTTCCTTTCGAGGTAACAACCCCGTCCGTGAGGCCATTCACTCAGTGTTTCTTTATCACGCAATTGGTGCCGGCCTCGATATGGGCATCGTCAATGCAGGGCAACTGGCCGTTTACGATGATTTACCGGCAAACCTTAAAAACGCTGTGGAGGACCTAGTTCTTAACCGCAAAGATGATGCCACCGAACGACTGCTAGAGCTTGCCGAGGAATATCGAGGCTCGGGTAGCCGCAGTCGAGTCGAGGATCTAACTTGGCGCGAAGGACCCGTCGCCAATCGTTTACAACATGCTCTGTTGAAGGGCATTACACAGTTTATTGAGGAGGATGCGGAAGAAGCCAGACAGCTATCACAACGTCCTATCGATGTGATCGAGGGTCCTTTGATGGACGGCATGAACACCGTGGGCGATCTCTTTGGCGAGGGCAAAATGTTTTTGCCGCAAGTCGTCAAATCTGCGCGGGTTATGAAGCAGGCTGTCGCCTACTTACAACCTTTTATTGAAGAGGAAAAGTCTGGTAAAGCCCAAAACAATGGCAAGATTTTGCTCGCGACTGTCAAAGGTGATGTGCACGACATTGGAAAAAATATTGTGGGCATTGTACTTCAGTGCAACAACTATGAAATTGTCGATTTGGGTGTCATGGTGCACTGTGAGGAGATTCTGAGGGTCGCTCGCGAAGAACAAGTCGATATTATCGGCCTATCTGGACTCATCACCCCTTCACTGGAGGAAATGTCCCATATTGCTGGAAAAATGCAGCAAGAAGGCTTCCAGATACCCTTAATGATTGGCGGTGCTACCACCTCTAAGGCGCACACGGCGGTCAAAATTTGTCCTGCCTATCAAAACGATGCCGTTGTTTATGTGCCGGATGCTTCACGCAGTGTCAGCGTGGCCAGCCAGCTTTTGGGCTCCTCTAAAGCGACCTTCGCGGAAAATATTGCCAATGAATATGTAGCAGTACGCGATCGCGTGGCTCGTAGAAAAAAGCGCAGTGATCGCCTGGCCTACAGTGAAGCCGTTGAATCTGCTTTCCAGTGGAGCTGGGATGATTATCAACCGCCTGAGCCGAGCTTTTCAGGGGTCAGAGCTTTGAGAGATTATCCCCTAGAGACCTTAATCAACACCATTGACTGGACGCCGTTTTTTATCACTTGGGATCTTCATGGAAAATACCCCGCCATACTAGAAGACGCTGTGGTTGGCGAACAGGCCCGCCAGCTGTTCGCCGATGCTCAATCTATGCTGGAGCAGATTATTGCGGAGAACTGGCTGCAAGCCCACGGCGTTATTGGCTTTTGGCGGGCCCAGCGCTTGGGTAGCGACGATATTCGACTGTTTAACGAACAGGACCAACCTGTGGCTGATTTGCACCATATTCGCCAGCAACTGCAAAAACGTGAAGGAGAAAGCAACTTATCTCTGGCTGATTTTGTGGCTCCTGAAGAGGGCCCATCCGATTGGATTGGCGGTTTCTGTGTCACTACGGGTCACGGGGTTGAGGAACGCGCTAAAGCTTTTGAGGCTGAACATGACGACTACAACGCGATTATGCTTAAGGCCCTCGCCGACCGCCTCGCGGAGTCCTTTGCAGAGCAGCTGCACCGGGAAGTACGGACAAAGCACTGGGGCTATGCACCGGATGAGTGCCTTGAAAATACCGACTTAATTCGGGAAAAATATCAGGGAATCAGGCCAGCTCCGGGCTACCCGGCTTGTCCAGATCACACTGAAAAAGCGACCTTATTTAGATTACTGGACGTCGAAAAAAACTGCGGGGTGTCGCTGACAGAGAGCTATGCTATGTACCCCACTGCTGCGGTCAGTGGACTGTACTTTTCCCATCCAGAATCCCGCTACTTTTCAGTGGGTAAAATTGGCAATGATCAAGTGGCCGCCTTGGCAGAGCGCAAAGGCGACGCCATTGACGATATGAAATACTGGCTAGCCCCGATTCTTGACGAAGCCTGAAACCGACGACAACAAAATAAATCGCGACGCCGGGGGGAGCGAATTGGTATTGTTGGCAGTATCAACACTAGTGATACTCAAGCATTGACATGACGAACAGCGACAACGAAAGACAGCCCCCCGCAACCAAGCTTTCTTGGCTGAGCCTGCTGCAAAGCGTTTTCGCTGCGGCTCTGGGCGTGCAAAGCGCCAAAAATCGTGACCGAGATTTTAGCGGCGGCAACGCCGGGGCGTTTATTGTCGCGGGGTTGGTCTTCGCAGCAGTTTTCGTAGGGAGCTTGGTGCTATTGGTACAATGGGTCGTGGCGCGCTAGAGCGGAATCAGGCGGGCATACCACCGAGCCAAAACACTACCCAAGTGACGACTACAGAGACAATGATGACAGCGGCCAAGCCATCGGCAGCGCCGTCAGACAAATTACTTTGAGACATCGTATTTTTCCTTTCAAATGAGAACAATTTAACCGTTAATACTTAGCGCGCGTAGTTTGAAAGAAACCGGCCCGCAAAGCAAAGCCAATTGTTACCTTATCTGCAGCATCTGCAGCTGGTGGTAGCCAAAATCGGGCATTGAGTAAGCTTACTACTGCACGTCTTTTTCACTACCACGGGGGTTTTATGGATTTTGGTGGCATAACGTTTACATTCGCTGCCATATTTTTGGGGGCTGCAGTGTTTGCCTCTATCGCGCTGTATACCCGCCAACCCATTATTATTGCCTACATTATTTTGGGCGCAGCACTGGGCCCTTTTGGCACCGGCCTTGTGAGCAATACTGCTTTAGTCAGCGACGCAGGGCACGTAGGGATCATTTTCCTGCTGTTTTTGCTGGGGCTCGATATGCAGCCCAAAGCCTTGCTGAACAGCATGAAAAGCTCCAGTTGGGTGGCACTGGCTAGCTCGGGTATTTATATCGCCGTGGGATACGCCATTACACGGGGCTTTGGTTTTGCACACAGCGATGCCCTACTGGTGGGCGCGGCATTAATGTTTTCCTCAACCATCATTGGTATCAAGCTATTGCCTACGACGGTTCTCCACCATAAACACCTTGGCGAAGTTCTGGTTGCGTTGCTGCTGTTTCAGGACCTGATCGCCATTATTGTACTGGTGTGGTTACAAAGCGGTGACTCTGACAGCTCTATGGTGTGGTCGCTCGCCCGCCCCATGATTATGCTGCCCTTACTCGTCTTGAGCTGCTGGGCTTCGGTTCGCTTTGTATTAATTCCACTCATCGCGCGATTTGACCGATACCACGAATATATTTTTCTACTCTCAGTCGGGTGGTGCCTTGGAGTAGCAGAGTTGGCAGCACTCATGGGGCTAAGCGCGGAAGTCGGTGCGTTTATCGCTGGGGTTGCAGTGGCTACGAGCCCTATCGCTCAGTACATCGCAGTAAGTCTGAAACCTCTTCGCGATTTCTTTCTCGTCATTTTCTTCTTTTCTGTGGGTGCACAATTTGACGTCTCCGCCCTGCCCAGTGTCGCTGCAGCAGCGGTGGTTCTGGCACTCAGCTACTTGTGCCTCAAACCCGTGGTTTATCAGATGCTGTTGCGTGGTGTGAGTGAATCACCAAAGCTAGCGTGGAATCTTGGGTTTCGGTTGGGCCAATGTAGTGAATTCGCGTTACTCATTGCGGTCGTGGCCCTCGAATCAGGTCGCCTGAGTCCTACTGCCCATACACTGATTCAGGCCACGACGATTCTTACGTTACTAGTCTCAAGCTACCTCGTCGTCACCCGACTTCCCACGCCTATCGCCAGCAACGATGCACTGCGGAGGGATTAAGTGCTTTCCTCGCAAAGGGCTGCACCCCCTAAGGGCACAGCTCCAAACTTGCCAATGCTACGGTCGCTGACCAAGAGCTCTCGCCGCTGAGGGCATCACTCAGGTCCTGCGCTGAACCACGCTACAAGTCGTAGCCTCGCTCATCGTGAAGCACCAAATCCAGCCCGATGGTTTCTTCATCACTATCGACGCGAAGTCCCACGAGGGCATCGACCACCTTAAAGAGAATGTAGCTCACGACCAGGGTATACAGAAACGTTGCGCCGACACCTGTCGCCTGAACGGCAAGCTGACCAGCGATACTGTCAATACC
>OCVR010000663.1_pt1 | contig 28739 bp, 43 predicted proteins | sample 1539091 | NCBI WGS metagenome assembly OCVR01 (sample SAMEA3355530, study PRJEB22509) | marine metagenome | biome: marine; feature: coastal ocean; material: water | place: USA | collected 2010-08-07 | depth 16 m | reverse complement strand
CAAGAGTAATCTCACTACAAAGATTTGACTGATGTACTTGTAGTCCTAAGTCTTTCTGGCACTGAGGAAGAGCCTCCTGTACTGTGTCCCCAAACATAATGTAAGGCTCACCAGTCTCAACACGATTTTGTATCAATTTTACCCAAAGTGTCTTTGCTGATACAGTCTTTGTTACAACTCCACTATTAGGATCCACAAGATCCCAACTATCATCAAATCCTTCCACCTTAGTGGCACCTTCGATAAGCTCCATGAAATCATCAGGAATAACCACACCGTGATGAAGGTTAGTAGACTTGCGGTTAATATCCCCACCAGTAGGCTTTCGAACATCTAAAAATTCCTCAATTTCGGGATGATTCATCGGCAGATATGCCGCGTAGCTTCCCCGACGTGTGACTCCTTGTGAGAAGGCAAGCATTTCTGCATCCACCACTTTCATAAAAGGTATTACCCCAGTAGACTCGGAACCATTAGAGGTTTTAGAACCAACTGAACGTATGTCTCCCCAATAGCCGCCGACGCCCCCGCCAACAGAAGAAAGAAAAGCATTTTCTGTATAGTGGTCGGTAATACCTCGTCTACTATCATCCACATAGTTAAGAAAACAACTAATAGGAAGCCCACGCTTAGTACCACCATTACTGAGAATAGGGGTACTGAACATAAACCATAGCTTACTAGCATAGTCATACAGCCGTTGGGCATGTGCATCATCATCCGCGAAGGCTTCTGCTGCTCGTGCAAACGCCTGCTGTGGAGAACCTTCTCCATTTACTAAATATCTGTCTTGTAGAGTTTTAATACTAAACTCTGAAAGATAGCGATCTCTTCTAAAATCAATTTCAACGCTCATACAATCTATTCTCTATGTCAGGAATATTCTTCATTCCTATTGCATCTTCACAATAAGTAAGTATATCCATTAACTCATAATTTGCTAGTAATTGTTCTGCATTTTGGTTCAAGCTTTGAATATACTTATAATTACTTGCAATCGGGAGTTGGTTATAAATGTCTAAAGCGTCGCCATACGCCTTAATTAAAGTTTCTGCTCTCTTGGGGCCTACACCAGGAATGCCTGGCACATTATCCCCTTTATCCCCTACTAAACACTTCAACGATATGTATTCTTCGGGGGTAACATTGTAGTGAGTCTTCCAGTTTTCTAGGGTGACTTCTTTTCTTGTAACATATGAAAATCTGCTTACATCGTCTTTAATAAGGAGATCCCAATCTCGATCACTAGATATAAGCCACATTCTTCCCAGATTGTATCTCTCTTTGTGCTTTACTAAATATCCTGCGATGTCATCTGCTTCTACTCCGTAGTACCGTAGCACTAAGTGGTCCTCTGCTAAAACATCTAAAGATGCTTCGTACTCTGCAAAAAACTCTTCAAAAGCAATTCTTTCCTCTTCTGTTTGATCTGCAAATTTGTCTTTTCTATTCTGTTTATAATCTGGATATATTACTTTTCTATAAGATGAAGAGCCCCAATCCGCTGTGATTATAATTGACTTACACTGGTAAGACTCTGCTAAACTTTCTACTGTTTTCTGAAAGTCATATCTAAAGTCTGTACGACCTTGATGTTTCCAACGAAAGGCTAAGTTCAAAGAGTCTACTACCAGTGTTGAGGGGCCTTCTGCAATTTTTTCTGTAAAATTAAACGCCATATAAAAACCCTACCTTTTCTTCTGCAAGCCATGTTTTTGCAAGAAGCACATGACATTGCAACCATTCTATATAAATCCAATGGTCTGTGACTTCTGGAAGAATATTAGTAACAACAAATACCTCTGACCGATTGTATTTGAAAAACAATAAAGGCTCCTGGCCGCCGCCTTCTGCTTGTTGTTCTAGTTTCTTCCACCATTTGATTAAGTTATTTGTTCGAGGTGCAGTGAATATTTTATCTGAAAGAGGAGATTTTTCATAGTTCTTTACTTCTATGCAAAAACGATTCTTTGCGTGTGGAACGTATATATCTCCCTTTAAATACTCAAGAGCACCGGAGGCCGGTACTCTCTCAAACTGATGACCCGTGGCTTCGCGCAACATATCTCTTACAAGATACTCACCTCTTGCGCCCTTAGCCCTGCTGTCAACCATCTACATCGTTGCCCATCAAAATTTCGCCAAGCATTTCATACTTTTCTGAATACTCAGCAGCTTTTGATAATTCTTCTTCAATTGCTCCAAGAATATCAGGATGCTCTCCAATTCCCACTGGACTCCTCATGTAGATCAGTACATTCGCTTTGTGATACTTCACTTTCCCCGCTAGATAGCTCATCATGCTGTCTGCTATTATGTTTCTCAAGTTCTCTCTCCTTTATCATCTCGTGGATTTGTCGCCTACGATTACTTTGCATACGTCGTACGTGTCCCATCAGTGCTCCAACTTGCTAATATTACCTGACTTAACTACTTCTACTTTGTCAAGCAGAGGGTGTGTCCACCCGTGGCTGACAACATAAGTATTTAAATCTTCCTGTAAAAGTACTTCTACGAGCTTTTCTCTTCCGGCATCGTCAAGTACTGCGATGACCTCATCTAAGAATAAAATATTGATCCTAGACTTGGATATACTACTCATAAGTTTACGTATTGCTATTAGAGTAGCGGTGTTCACCCTTGCCAACTCTCCACTAGAGAGAGCAAGAATATCCACAATGTTACCATTATCAGTGATTTGAACATTAAGTTTATCATTAGTTACTACAAACTCCAGTGTAAAACGACCATCGGATAATTCTGCTAAATAGTAATTTGTGAGTTCTTCCAACTCTTTTACCAAATTCTCTATCTTGTATGCAAGTAATCCATTCGTACTGAAAGACTTTTTTAGTACTTCTAGACTACTTGCAGTGTCTGTTTCTAGGTCAACCAACTCGTTTAATTCAAATAGCTCTGTCTCAAACTGTTCTGTTTGTTCAAGAATTACTTGTATTCGAGTATTACGACGAGTTATGGACTCGTTTTGCTTTGAGATGCGCTGTAGTTCTTCCTTTGCTTCTGATATTCTTTTCGAAATTTCCTGTGCCCTGCTTTTAAGCTCGACAGGGTCCAGCACATTCGCTGGTAGGCTCTGGTCGATACTTCTGAATAGATCTTCCCAGTCGCGCTGAATTTTTCGTGCAGCTTGGTATTCTTCATTGTTTCGTTTAATTTTGAGTATTCTTCGCTTAATTTCATCTTGTCTTGTTTCTGCCTCCGTTATTTTATCCGCTTCTTCATTGATAAGCTCTCGTATAAAAGCACTATCTACGGATTGCTCGCAAGTGGGACAATGTGCTCCTAGCCCACTTAGCTTGTCTAAAAGTCGTTGAGACCCCGCTACTGCTTGTGTTAAGCTACCGCTTTCTGCCTGTAGCTCGTCGTATGATTTAATACCAGAAACTTTACAACTTTGAGCATCTTCAATACTAATGTTAGACAACAAGTCTTTATAAGTATTATTCTGAGAAATCTTTTTATTTTTCTCAGAGATATTTTTAATTTCACTCATAAGGTTGGCGAGGTCTTGTTCGTCTTCACCCGTCTCAATTGAAATTTCAGATACAGGCAGTATGGTTGTATCACTCAATTTGTTATCGTGCAACCACTTTTCAATTGTCGCTGTTTTTGATTCAATACTAGTAAGAGTTATCGTACTCTTTCTCGCCTCTTCTTTAAATAAGTCAAAGAACCTCACATAGTGCTCTAGGTGTAGAAGATCTATGAGAAACTTTTTTCGGTTTGTGTCTGTTGCGGTGAGAAACTGTAAACTACTATTAGTGTTTTGATATACTAGCTGAGAGAAAGTCTTGAAGTCAATACCCAGTATATCCTGAAGAGTTTTGTATGTATTAGTTGCTGTGTGCGAACTAATATCTTCACCATTTTCTAGCAGTTGCAGTTTAATATTTGACTTTCTATTGATAATAACATCGTACAAAGTACTATCTTTTGTGAATGTCAAATGTATATCATACCCAGAATTTACATATCTGTTGGGTATGTCGGCTTTTTTAATGCCTTTTGAGTTCTTGTTATATAAAGCCTCTTCTATAATTAACGGGATGGAGGACTTTCCCATCCCGTTAGTACCAACAAGCTGTGTGACTGTATTACTACTTAGATCTAGCTCGTTATCAGGGCCATAGCTAAAACAATTACTCCATTTCAATTTTTGAAGCGTAATCATTAAATATACCTACTATTTTGGGTATCCGTGATTCTGGTATTTCTAGAATATAAGTTAAGTACTCTACTAACTCTTCTTGCATAGACATCTCTTTGTCCATAACAAGAGTTGCTTCACTACTTCGCTTAATTACTTTCTTATCCAGCAGTTCATTATTTTTTACGTTTGCAAGTTCTTGCATATCACCTTCTATCTCGTAGATAGTGTGGTGCCACTCTGTAGGGACCATTTCATCAGTACTAGACACGGTCTTACGGATAAGCTGGGGCAGCTCAAAAGAGTCCCACATCCATGTCCAGTTGGTTGGGTTTATCAGAAGGTACCCTGTATTAACCTCATTTCTATGAAATGAAGTCGTCATAGGGCTTCCTGGGTATACAATATTGCGCTGAGTATTACTATGGGCGTGCAAGTCTCCTGCAAAAACAACAGGGAAATCCTCAAATCTGTCTAAGTCCACCTCTGGCTTGACGTGTGGAGGTATCTCACCACGAACATGAGTAAACAAAGGCTTGCTTTGGTCAAACAGTTCAATAGAGTTTTTACGATGAAGGTCTGCGTAGGGAAGTACCCCAAACCCAAAATCAGTATCTACATACGAAATATCTACTATTTGTACTAGAGGATTGATATCCCTCGATACTTGCTTTAATTGTGTAAAAAATGTTTTGTTTTTCTTTGTTGCTTCATGATTACCGTCATAGATAAGAGTCGGAATCTGTACTTTCCGAATAAACGAAAAGTACAGCTCCAACTCTTCCATGTTCGGCAGACGGTCAAAAAGATCACCACCAATAATGTGCATATTGCACTGCTTTTCGAGAGAGTGTATCTGCTCGAAGAATAAGCGGTAGCGGTTTAATGCCCACTCTCGTGGAACATTCTTTTGACCTAGCTTTATATGCCAGTCTGCCGTGAATAAAATCATCCGATGTTGAACTCATCTTCCAGGCTCTCATCCATATCTTCAGATGAGACTTCTCGAATTTCGTCAAGGAGTGTCTTTTGTGCGTCGGGAGTAGGACGGGGCATAACATCATCCATAGACTTCAGTTCTGCAATAGCGGCCATTTCGCTCTCACTAAGTGCTCGTTGCTTGCACTTTAGTACTTGTAGTTGGTACTCTACATTGTAAGGTAATGGACCAGTTTTGACACGCTTGAATCTAACGTCCCAACCTGTTTCTGGGTCAGTAGGGTCTCCAAGGTCTTCTGCTGCAGTAAGAATTGCTTCAAACAACTTCTTCTTGAGATTGACGATTTTTACTTCGCCGTTATCAAGACACTGCATAGCGTAGCTCCAGCCACACTTTAGATCGGGGTAGTACTCACGAATCCAGTCTTTTTCTTTATTGTTGAATCGCTCTTCGTTGCGGTCAAATGAAAGACACTCGAAAGGAATGTTCTTACCATTTTTACCCTCTAGCCAGTAAACGTATCGTGCGAGTACGTCTCCAACAAGGCGTAGTTCGTTGTCGCCGTCTCGGTAAGAGTAAGAAGTGATAGATGATTTTTTTGCGCCGCCTGCGGCTTTGTTAAATGATAGTGCCATTAGTGTATTGTCTCCTGGTTGGCTTCTTCATATAAAAAATGTACTTTATCATTCTTTATAGAAAGTAGGCTATTAGTTGTGATAAGCTCTAGATCAAGTTCGATAAGTCGAACGTCTAGAGAAGATTCCCCAGTTGTTGCATAGTCCGCTAACGGACGCATGGAAGCTAAAGCAAGATACTGGGCTATCTCGCGATAACTATGTCTGTACGCATTGTACAGAAGCAGCTCAGGATGTATCAAAAATGATTTACCTGAAAAGTCTTTAAAACTATATTTATAAATCTCAGAGTGCCGACTATCCGGAATTGAGTTCTGTGTCATCATTTTAAGAATGAGGTACATAGAACGTGGGTTTCCGTCTGCAGCATCAAAGATCTTTTCCCAATCGTAGAATAACATATTATACTCTCATCCGAAGCAAAAGTCAAGAACTAAATTTCTATGCTCAGAGCTGTTTAATTGAATAACCTTGTTTCATGTAATAGCCCATTCTGTTTGATGCTTGTCTCTGGGCCGTTTTTCCTTTTAAATGAATGTCAATAATTACTGGGTCTCTTTTGTTCTCGTGCTTGCGTACAACCCTGCCGATGAGCTGGGTAAGTAAAGGTTCATTATTAATAGGGGTTGCAAGAATAAGGCAGCTAAGAGTATTAACCGAGATGCCTTCACTAAAAATTGCTTGAGTTCCATATAAAACATTTTTATCTCCGTGTAGTATTTCATTTATGAGCGTCTCTCTTTGCTCATGCGGTACCTCGCCTGTAACACATATAGATTTCTCACCAGTCAGTTCGGCGCAGCTTTTCAAGAAATGAACTCGATCTGACACTACGAGCACTTTATGACCTCGCGCTGCATATGCGGACGCTAACATAGCTACAGAGTGACGATATTCGTCGTTGTTTGCTATTGTATTGACTCGCTTTGCCCAAGGTATATTTGCGCCATCAGGAAACCGTACTTCAGACCTGTATATGTGTATACTAGGAGTCATAAAGTTTTCTTTTGGCGGTTTAAATATCTTCGGACTAAAGTAATCACGAAATACTACGTGTTTTCCATCTTTGCGCTCAATTGTACCAGAAAGCCCGATCTTGTATCGAGCATGGCTGGTGTCAATAATCTTAGCAAAGGTGGGCGATGAAACGTGGTGCATTTCATCTAATATTATAGTTCCGAATTCCTTTCGGATTTTCTCGATATTCCTATACAAAGTTTGAGTATTCCCAATAACAATAGGGCTATCAAGCTCAAACCTACCACTCCCAATAATACCGGGACTAAATCCATAAACTTTCTCCACTTCTTTGGCCCATTGATTTCTCAAGGGTACTGTGTGTGTTACAACAAGTGTTTTTTGTCCGAGTTTTCCTGCAATTGCAAGTCCTGTAAATGTTTTACCCCAACTGACCCAGGCGTTGATAATAGAGTTATCATCCAACTGGTCGTAAACCTCTTGTTGGCTGGCTCGTAGCTCAAAGCCAAACTCAGGAAAATCAAGAGGAATACACAGCCGTTTTTCAACAATTTCATAGTCATTTGGTATAAGGTCCGTTCGTCCGATTGGTATAGATACCAGATTTTCGCGCACCCGCTGCAGATTCTTAATAACCTGTGGAGGATCGTTAGGGTTTTGCGTTGCTATAGTATATGTAAGCTCGTCCGAAAGTACCTTTCGGTACTCCGGAGTACACTCCATAAAGATGCGATTACTAAGAACTGCTTTCATACCTTTCTTCTTGTATCAAGCGGCCTTTCCTCCGCGTAGTTATATAATATCCAGGGTAGATCCCCGTAGTGTAAAAGCCCTGCATATACCACATCCTCTGAAGGAGGTCTTGGTATAACGAAACGTTGTTTTACATCTGCTAGAACAAGCAAAGAGCAGTCCTCTTTTCTAATAACTTGTTTTATTTTATAATACTTTAGCTTACAAAACTTACTTTTTTCATAGATAAAAGGCATTCCGTTGCTATCTATAAAATGTGAGTCTGTGCTTTTAAGTACACCTCTTAGCGTATCAATTTGAGACCTTAACTCATATAAGTTCTTATGAGGGGTTTGCAGTCGACGAATACCTAGTGTATCCCCCGGCATATTTTTATCATCAACTATGTTGCCCTCTATAAATAATAATCCGTCTTGTCTTTCCCAGTTTCCGGAACCAAGTTGGTAAACCGGAAACCTAACCTTTAGAATATTGCTATAAGATATCACCATAAAGTTTTTCAAATTTCCCCATTGAGTAATCTTCACCTATTTCAAAGTCACATCCAATAGGAGCACCAGGAATATAAATACCTCGGTCTTGTTGAATAAGTCTTTGTAGGTTCTCTGAGTAAAACTCTACTTCGTCTTCCGGAACTTCAGCGAGAATAGAGTCGTGTACTAAAGCAAAAATTCTAGCCTCCATACTATTTTTCTGTATGAAGCTTTGCATATCTATTGCTCCAAGTAAGTTAACATCACTAGCAGCGGACTGAACCAAAAAATTAAGACCAGAGCGAATGCTATGTGACTTGATACCTTTATCGGTACTTTCAACATTTTTTAACCTCCTTTTGCGACCAAAGAAACTGTAGACAAATCCGTTTTGGGCAATAAATTCCTGTCTGTCTTCAATCCAAGACTTTAGTCCGTGAAAGGCGTCAAAATAATCTTTAATAACTTCCGACGCTTCTTTAGGGCTGAAATACTTTCCACTATCTTTAGTAACCTGCTCACTAATCTTTGCGGGCCCTGCTCCATACATAATACCAAAAGTTACTGCTTTTGCCGCTTGTCTTCGGTCAGAGTATAGCTCGGCTACTTCCTCTACCTCGCAAGGCAACTGAAACACTTTGTGAGCAATTGTACTGTGAAAGTTTCCGCCTGACTTGAATACATCCATCAAGGCCAGATCCTTTGCTAGAACTGCCGCAACATATACTTCTGCAGTGGTTAAGTCCATTGCAACGATTTTATTACCCTCTGCCGCTTTAATACAGCCTTTTACAGTGGGATTGTCCCGAGGCAGTTGTTGCATGTTGAGTTTACCACTAGAGCTAAGACGGCCAGAAGTAGTACTATGCAAGTTAAAGCCCGTCCTAAGTCGAGAATCTCGATCCAGTTGAGGTATGATCTTGTCCAAATAAGTATTTTTGATTTTAGATTTTTGTCGTATATCCAAGATGAGCTGAGGTACAGAGTTTTGAAGTGCGAGTTCCTTGAGCACTTCCGCATCAGTAGAGTCCGCACCCGTACCTGTCTTCTTTCCAGTTGGTTGTAGGCCAAGGTGATCAAAAAGTAACTTACGCAATTGAACAGTAGAATTAGGATTAAAAGGTTTTGCATTGATTTCTTCAAACCTCCTTATTTTGTCATTTTCGTATAGTTTGGCAATAGCTTCATCAATGTCTGTCTGCATTGCGTCTTGTGCAAGATATAACCTTTTCTTGTCGAAAGGCACTCCATTATCTTGTATATCTGTCAGGAAGCGAGTTCCAGGGATAAGAATATTATCATAGACAGACTTGAGCTTTTTGTTTTGCTTGATTTTGATAAATTTTTCGTATAGAATAAAAGTACACAAAGCATCCATAGCCGCATAGGTCTTCATTACATCGAAGGGAATAGCGCCCCACTGAAAGTCTGCTTTTAATACGCCATGTTCCTTCCGGTAGTTATCAATCCAGTCGTACATTGGCTTTTCATAGTCTCCATAAGGGGTAAACTTTAGAGACAAAGCTTTTAGACCGTGCCCTCCGGGATTCTCGTCTATGAGGTAATGGAGCAACATTGTGTCTTCAAAACTAGGAAACTTAAACCCAAAGTGATACTCGAAAAACGCCATATCGAACTTTGCGTTGTGGAATACTACTGTCTTGAGATCAAAAAGCATCTGTAGTAGCCTCTCAGTTTCGCTACTAAAACAATCAGTATCAATATAAGCCCCACACTTATTATTGTAAGAGAGACTGATACCCAACATATACCCATCACGAGGGTAGAGCCCAGTCGTCTCAGAATCGAGTGCAATGTATTCACATTCTTCTGCGATGGCAGCCCGAATAAAATCATTTGCTTTCTCCGTGTCTTGAATACCAAAAGCGATACTCTCGTCTACAACGACATCCTCAAAGTCTCCGGAAATATAATTCTTAATACTTTCTTTCGAGTCGTCCCACGCTCTTTGAGCTTCTGGCTTAAAGGCAAGCATTGCAGGATTAATAACAGGTAAGAACTTGCCTTCTATCTTCTTACCTGAATATTCTGTAACAGAGTTAACTTTTGTGTAGTACTTTAAGGCATCAGAGCCTACTAGAATAACCCAGTCATAATCATCTGGGTTCATGTCAATATCGCAGTCTCGCTTCAGTACCTTTTTAAGATCAGGGTTGGAGCACAACTGATACTGGTCAAATTCGAAAGCTCCTTCAAACTCTCGCTTAAAATTGGTTCTACTTGGTTTTGTTTCTACTAATGCAACTTTAGGCATATAGCTTTCTCCTTAGGTTATCTACCTGAGATTGGTTGAGTGCCCCTGCATCGAGATACTTATCTCCAAATGCAATATTACGGGTATTGAGACCAAATTTCTCGCACTGTTCTTTGATTTTTGCGGCCCCGTTCTGGCCCGCCTCGTCATTGTCTAAAAATATATCTATACTAGTAACTCCTTGTACAGACAGCATTTCTATCTTTTCATCTGTAAAATTCTTTACGCCAAAGCAGCATACTGCATTGGTTAAGCCCTTGTCGTGTAGATTAAGTACATCAAATATTCCTTCTACAAGAATAACAGAATTCTGTATTGTCGAAACAGTTGGAAACAAAGGCATCTTGGCTCCGACAGGGGCATTATAATATTTTGGTATCTGTGTTGTTTGAGTTCTTGCTTGTATTGCTACTATCTTACCGGTTCTGTCTCGTATAGGAAAGCATATTCTTCCGCTCAACTCTTTCTGTCCACTACTAAAGGCTTCAAACTTTCTATACGTTTCTTGTCGTATATCACGCCATACGCCCATAAAGGTACAAGCATCCCGTGGAAGCTCAATACCAGTACTTTCTTCTCGTACTTGCTGTATTTTCTTTTTAAGGAGCTGTCTCTTAATCTCCATCTTGTTTGCTTTCTGCCCAAAGTGAGTGAACAGATTGCCTTTATACTCGCAAGAGAAGCAGTTAAATATACCAGTTACTTGGTCTACTCTCATGCTGGGATTTCTATCTGGGTGGTCGGGATTTAAGCAACTTACCTCGAAATCTTTGCCACGAGGTAGGTAAGGTATACTCTTAGATTTAAGTAGGTCTTCTACATTCATTAGTAGTTTTCATCCATACCAAAACCTGCGGAGGCTAGGGCGTCCCCGTCCCAGTCTTCCAAGTAATTATCTCCATCATCCTGAAAATAGTCTACCATATCTTCCTCAAGAGCATAACGACACCCATGATAATAATCAATGTGTTCGTCATCTAGCATACTAAAATAAATGGCTATTTTATTTAACATATCTTTAGCAAGGTCAGTATCCCCTTCCGCCATTGCGCCCTCTAGCATATCAAAGTAGGGGCCGACTTTATTTTGTACTCGTGTAGATAGTGTCATCGTCTCATCCTTGCTAAGTCTTTCATCTCTTCTTCGTTTATGACGGGGACTGCGTTACTTTTGTGCATGGTTCCGATACCTTTAACAAGCGTGCCGGTGTAATACATTGGCTGAAGTCTAGCTGCAACTCCAGTTGTATCGGCGGCACTTCTGTACTCGGTAGTTTCTCGTCGATAAGGCTCAGGAGCGTTTGATCGAACTCCCTTTGCAATTTGTCGAGCGCTTTTAGTACTGCTCTGCGCTTTTCTACGTCCATCTGTTGTGTACCTGTTAGATCCATATATCATTCCCATAAATAAAAAATCCCCACTGATTGAAGTAATATTATACAGCAATCAGTGAGGAATGTCAAGCATTATTTTTATCAGAGGTCGTACACATCCTCGTCGGTTTTGTGAGACGAGCCTTCTATCTCCTTAGGAGTTTGGGCTGTATCGGGTCCAATTTTCAAAGTTTCCCAATCCATGCTAGACGAGAAATGTCTCATACTAGCAGACCTCATTTTAACACAATTAAAGGTTATGCACTGGTCTTCCTGGTCCCACGTTTCAAGAGTGTAGGCTGCATCTGCCGCATCTAAGATGCCTTTAGCAAATCTGGCTTCTCCCGTTGCATCTGTCTGATACGGAGAGAACACTGCACACTCATACTCTTGAGCCATGGATTTTAACGCTTTACTGACTTCAATCTGCTCCGTCCAGTCGTATTGGCCTCCTCGAGAGGGTACACTAGAGCGCTTTACTTGATTGATATAATCTACAATAATTACACTGGCTTCAAGCCTAGAGACTTTTTTATCAAGCTCCGCCCGTATCTTAGCGATAGTCAGGCTGGGGTCATAAACTACATCAAGCTGCTGAGTCGGGAGAAGCTCATGCTGCGTTGTAAGTTTATGGTGGAACTCGTTATAGTCTCGTGCAGTACTCTTTTTATACTCAAGCAGACGCTCTTGGCCGTGCTGGAATCGAGAGGCTTGCCACCCTGCAACCTTTTCCCACTCCATGTTGGTAAGGTTGCCAGAACGGATTCTCGAAAAAGGAACGCCCGTAGCGATAGAGCAACATCGTTGCAATATTGACCTACTATCCATCTCAATAGTGAAATAAATAGCTGAACGACCAGATTGAAAGACATTATTTGCAACATTTGCACAAGCGATAGACTTACCAGAGCCTCTCTTTCCGCCAACAAGAATAAGATCCCGAGGGCTGAAAGTAATGTCTTGGTCGTAGTCGAGATTTAGTCCCAAGCCTATATGCTTGGCTCGATCTTCTTCGGGTTCCATCAAGTTTATGCGCTGCATACTTTCTTGAGGAGCCTCTAAGTCTACCTTTGTCTCTATGTCCAGAACAAGCTGATGAAGCTCATCAACTGACTCTTCTGCATTTGCAAACAATACCGTGTTGTCGATATACTTATCAAGAGAGTTCAAAATCTCTTTTTGAGTATACTCATTCTTTAAATACTCAAGAAGCGTAGCTGGATCTACGTCTACTTCAACATCTTCTAAGGCAAAAACTTTGCTCTTAGTAGCGGGGTGTCGTATACTTAACTTGAGATCGTCAAATGAAGGGAACTGATGATGCGTCTCGCAATGATTATCTATTGCCTCATACAGCAGATGGTATTCTGCCGGAAGATACTCTTTACGCAGATAGCTCCACGTCTCAAAGTCCTCCACAACAATACACTGCTTAATTAAAGCACTAGATATATTCAACAGTTCCCCCGAACATTAAAAAGGCTGGCCCCAAGCGGAGTCAGCCGCCTACAACATAGAAAGTTACTATGCCTTTGCAGACCTAGCTGCACCGTCGTAGTCCGAGGCCGCTAAGCCACGGCGAGTCAACATAGTCTTGACTCCACGAGCGGTTTTGCCGATATTCTCAGCAATAGCTTCTACAGTCATAGAAGCAACATCTACGCCAGCAAGAGGGTCAGCGTTAGCTGGACCTTTTGTTGTCTCTTGGCGAGGAATAGCATTGATTTCACCGGAGCGAAGCAAGCTAAGAGCCTTACCACGAATGCTGTTGACAGAACGTCCGAGGGACTCTGCAATAGCTTCAACAAAAGCACCATCATTCACCATAGAGACGAATGAAGCCTCCTCTTCAGGTGTGTAGGTACGTACAGCCTCAGCCTTAGGGGCAGGGGCTACGTGCCCAGTCAGCTCCATAGACAAAATCTTGCCCTGGATTGACTTGGGTGAAAACTCTCCGCCTTCAAAATGCTCAGAAATTTGAGCATATGTGTACTGACCAGAATTGTCAGTAACAAAAGCACGAAGAGTAGCTTCTTGGTCTTCAGAAAAAGACTTGCCTGCGGCAGCAGAAGCAAGCTCTACTTCGTGACCCATCTTTCGCAATTTGCTAGAGATAGAACGAGCAGAGGTTTCAAGCTGAGCTGCTGCTTCTGCAACAGTAGCTTGGGATACGGGGCTTTCGCCTCCGACAAAATTTGTAAGCGCATCAGTACGCTCATCGGTCCACTTAGGAAGTGCCATATTTTAATTCTCCAAAAATGATCTAAGATCAGTTACTATAGTAACGCCAGTATCTCTGGCTTGTCGTGTTTTAGCAGACTCACTCTCACCTTCATTGATGAGAAAGCCTACTTGTTTAGTTAGGCTAGATTTTACTTCATAGCCTGCCGCGTTCAAGGCGGTTGTAGCATCAGCCTTGCTCTTGAAGCTCTTCAAGCGCCCACTAATACACACCATACCTTTACTCACAGCAGGAGGTGGAGTATCTGAGAAGTACCAACTATGTGGCATAGTATCCACGAAGAAGGGTAGCTCATCTTCTATCCAGTCTAGTAAGTTTTGTGTTGCTTTTGGGCCCAATCCGGCACGTTCACAAGCGTCTGCGTCAATATGAGAAATATGATTAATAGTCTCAGACAGCTTCAGTGTTGCCGTTTTTCCGATTAAAGGAATACCAAAGGCGGGTAAAAGAAACTCGAGGGGAGCGTTAAACGAGTTAACGATTTCCGCCTCGAGCTTAGATGCCACTTTCTCAGAACCCAACGATGCTAAGATACTCTCACCCGAGGTGAGGTAAATTTCGGACGGGCAAGTCCAGCCTAACTTCTGAATAGACGCAGGGCCGAGACCCTTGATCTTCATTGTTTTAGCAAAATGTTCCACAGCCTTAGCATTTTGTGCAGGACACAAATGGTTACGGCAGTACAGAGAATCATTTACCCACTCTAACTCTGCTTCACAAGAAGGACAGTTAGTAGGGAAGGAGATTTCTTGAAACATGGACTACTCCGATTAAGTGAAAGGATATTATACGCAAAGTTGAGCTAAAAGTCAAGAACTATTTTTCTCGATGTCCACTCGTCTCACGATTCGTGGAATGATTTCCCCACTGCGTATAACTTCAACCGAACAACCTATCTCTAGGTTGAGAGAGCGAATGTACTCAATGTTGTGTAGAGTTGCACGGCTCACGAGTGCATCCCCTACTTCGACAGGCTTCAGTATAGCAACAGGACTCACAACTCCTGATTTACCAACTTGCCACACAACATCAAGTAATTCTGTAATCACCCCCTCTTTCTGCTCTTTGAGAGCAAAAGCTCCTCGGGGGTGGTGAGCTGTATATCCCATTCTATAGAACGCTTCGTAGTTATCTACTCTAAACACCTCACCATCCGTAGGATAGCCAGTTGCATCGAAGAGAGTAATAACATTAAAGCCTTCCTGGGCCAAACTATCCATAGCAGTAGAGAGCCTATCAAAATCAACCCCTTGAATATCGTATGCAACAAACTGAAGAGTCTGTGCGCGAGAACGAAATTCTGAAAGGTCTTTAAGATTAAGCGACCCCGCCGCGAAGTTGCGAGCGTTTGCAATCGTATCCGGAGCTACGATCTCACCAGTAATTTGAATCTTGTCTAAAATACTGATTTGTGGCGGTACTAGCTCTTCTAGCTTTAACGTGATATCACGACCAAGATTGCCGTCACCCCGAGTTAAAGCTTGAGCCAGATGGCCGTTGACATATTGCAACGACACTGCCGCTCCATCAAGTTTAGGTGTTCGCACCATAGGAGCTGTTGTAGCTTCTATGTCATTTAAGTTAAAGACTTTTTGTAGAGAGTACATACGATAAAGGTGGGGAATGCCGTCAGTAACGGTATGCCCTACAGTGTCATAGTGGTACAATCTTGCTAATGAATCAAACTCAGCATCCGAGATTATCGGAGTGCCTGAGTAGTACATCGCAGAAGCCTTTTCCAAAAAATGTTGCATATAGTTCCCTCACTCAATAAACAATATTATACAGAAAGAAGGATGAAAAGTCAAGAACTATTTTGTGTATAAGTCCTTGATAAGATCAGAAAAGTGTTCTTCAATGATTTCTTTACTTTCTGCAAGCGATAAGATTTCTACCAACCCAACAAAAAGATTTCTTGAGTTGTCAAAGTCAAGAGGCATAGATATCCCCTCACTACTAGGCTTCCACTCTTCGTTAAAGTCCAAGTAATACTTGCGTATTCCTAGATACTCTATACCTCGAAAAGTAGACACCGTGAGGCGTGTTTGTACTTCTTTGACTTCGTCGTAGTGAATTATTTTTTCGTAAAGCTCTGGGGCTTGGTATAACTCCATGTTAAACCTCGTTCTTCAAAATAGAAGCTAGAGGTATCACACTGGTCACACTGGCAGGCTTTAATAGGCGATAAGAGTCTGTATCCCAACAAAACATTAGGATAGTATCTTTAGACTCTTTCGCCCTATTCTTTTTTCCTTGAATATAAGGCGTAGTAAAATCCAACGTACAAACATTGTATTTTAACTTATTACTGTTTTCGCTTCGATAGGTAATAACAGAATCGCCCTGTTCTCTTACCAAGTCTGCTAGTTCTTCTTTTTTCACAATTACTCCTAGTGAAGTGGGTTGGCAGAATTTTCTTCCGTGCCTCTTCTACTAGAGCGTGAAAAGGGGCTTGCGCCCCATAGATTAACTATTTACTGCTGCGATAACGCCTGCAAAGTACATTGCTGCTTTACCTGTCAACTTGCTAACGATTTCTTCGTCAACTTCTTGACCTGCATCAGTAAGTGCTACGGTAAGAGCTTCGATGGCGGCGGCCTTAGAGACACGAGCACTACCCGTCGCTCCACTCGCCTTTGATGTCCCACCAGAGGCGGGGGACTTTTTTACATAGACACCGGCTTTAGTAAGTACCATACGAACACCATTAGGTGACTGGTCAAACTCGTCTGCGATGTCTTTTACAATTTCCATTGACGTTTCGGGAGTAGGATTTTGAGACTCGTATGCCTCAATAACCTCTGCTTTCTGCTCGTCAGTCCATGCCATTTTACGTTTCCTTCTTTGTTGAGTTGATGTAGCCCCAGGACAGTTCCCAGTAGCCTCTAATTGTTGTTGATAAAATCTATCGCCCACCGTCTACCAGCACTAGGTAAACTGCTAAGGCTGCCGCACAGGCGGCGAATACAAACATTCCTGCTATCAATTCCATTTGATATTCTCCTCATTTCAATATAGTATATTATACCGACAACAGCAACGAAAGTCAAGAAGTATTTTTAGATACGTGATAAATCAACTCCGTATTTTTTAAGGTGTGATAACTTTCCCAGGTCATAGGCAAGGGAGTAGGCAGAGAACCCGCCCTTCTCTACATTTGCCCATTTATCCATATCTTCCCGCACGTCTTCTAGAATGTAGATTCCATAGCACTTAGCTCCGTACTTCTTCTCGTAGTTTACGTCTACGAATCCTGCTTTTTCTGCTTGGTAGTCGATGGAGACTTCGTGGTCGACTCTTGCGGGCTTGTTGTAGACGGCGGACCAGACGATTTCTCCGGAGGAGAATGACTCCGCAAGGCATGAATCAGGGAGAGTAACCGTGCCACTTTCGTGTCCAGTACTTGGGACTCCGACTCTTTCGATGAGGCTTCGGACGAATCCACTACTTCGGTAGAGTCCTCCTGCGATTTCTGCAATGGAGTCTCCTGATAAGTATCGTTCAACTGCTTCACAAATTTCTGCATCTGTCGCTCCTCTTCCGCGATTTTGTTTTTTACGTAACGCTTTATACTCTTTTTTATCCTCGTAATCATCAATTATCTTCTGAAGGCGGGTGGTATTGTATGCTATATTCAGCATACTGCATGCCTCCTTCTTGGAAATAGGTTGCTTGGCTTTCAACTGAAAAATCACTTTCTCGATATTCGAGTCGCTCAGGTTCTCGTAGTCTTTCTTCTTTACTCTGCGTACCAAAGATTTTCTCCCAATTCTCGTAAAATGTTCTTGTGTTCTCTACTCTTGATCTGCTACCCTTACTCACGAGGATCATCTCCTATAGACATTCGTAGATACCACACTGCTTTTTGAATATCCTGTTCTTTGTTTTGTTTGTTGTTTGCTCGCCAGATATATTTGAATGCGTTAAGGCGGCAGTATTCTGCGAATCCTTCTTCCGACGTTGTTTGTTTCATCGCATCAATACATTCTATATCATCACGCTTGTAATGTAAAGGACTATTTACTGGGTCATGTACAATCATTCTAGAGCCTCTGCTACAGAAGGGAAGTGTTGCTCAATAATTTCCCAGCACTGGTCTGCTACAACCATGTGCTCTTTCTGAGTGCCATGACCCCGCCGCAATTCGCAGTAGTGAAGCCACGAACGAAGAGTGCCAGACATATATAGTGTAGATACTGTATTGCCTTCTGGAAGCACAGCACGAGCCTGCTCTTTTGCAATACCATTATCAATTGCCCACTTATAGGCTTTCTTTGAAGCATCCAACACTTTTGCCTGCTTCATGTTCCAGTCTTCGTAGAGTCGCTCCTGGTACGTTTTGTTCCCGCCCTTGCCAAAGTCTTCTGTGCCTTCCAGCTCAATACTATTCTGTCGATTGTCTGGGTCTTGTAGACGAGCTTCACGATAATAAAAGTCTTCTACTACAGCATATCGTTGGCTGAATTCTTGAAAGCTAAAGCTACGGTGTCGCAGAATCTGTCGAGCAATATCTCGAGTTGTGCGAATTTCCATAGTAATACTTACCATCTCGAAAGGAGACCAGTGACCGTGCTTTGCTAGGTAACGAAGCAATCGTGGTGCACTTTCGTGATGATTTTGGTTGTCTGGGTTACTTACCCGTGCTGCATATGCTACCAAGTCCTCTGCGGTATGGCAGTCAGTTTGCGCACTGGGAGTTGTCATTCCTACTAAACTAACTGTGCTCATCTTTGTGTCCTGAATTTTTTATTGAGTAAATAAAAGTGATGGCTCCAAATACCATTGGACAAGCCATCACGCATAAAATTCCTAGTAAAAGAACTGGGTTTTCCACTAGCCCTCATTCTCCAAGTTCCATACAGAGCGGACATTCTTTGAGAGTGGCTTTGTTCGCTGTACCCACAAGTGTCCATTCTTCTCAGCATCTTGAAAGGTAACAGCCGTAATAAAGAAACCTCCAATTACAAGCAAGTGTCCTCCAACGCTGTAGATTCCATAGTAAAGAGTGTACCCTGCCCAGAAGGTAAAGATTGCTGTCCACATTACTGATAAATAGAACATCAGAATAAATTGTGTGTAAGGGCTAGGAATATGACGTAAGGGATTAATCTTCAAGCTGAAGAAAAATTTGTACATATCATATACCCAAAATCCGAGTTTTTTAATCATTTCGCTGTAATCCTCTGTTCATAGTCAGCAAGAGACTCATCCCACCAACTGGGGGTTGGTCGATGGCTCCAACTGGCGAAAGTAGCCTTGTCAAGATGATAATAGTCACGGTAAGACTGTACTGGATCATCGTAGTTCTTGAGGATCTCAGGCATCGCAAGTCCAAACGTGGTGAAGCCCACTCGTTTAATGTGAACTGGGTCGGGTAGTTTGTTGATGACTTGCCAGAAAGATTTGTGTTCTTTTCCGTAGCGATATCTAAATTCCTCTGCGAGAGCATGAGCATAGCACCATGTCCACTCGTAATTGTCCAGTGATGAACGTGTCCATATAGTACAGGGGTGATTGTACATCATACCCAAATAGGGAGTAAGCTCTCGGTCTTCTGGAGCGAGAGGCTTCTCGAGTTTTTTGTATTCATTGAGTACTGCGGCTTCGTCTTTCTCAAGCGCACGAGGCACAAACCCCAATAGAGTATCTACCCATATAGCAGTACAGAGTAGCTGTGCAGCTTCGAGTATCATCTTATTGACGTGCTTGTCTACGTGTGCTTCCGCACATTTGTCTAAATCTTCATCAAGGTAAAATAAATTCATGAGGTAATTATACTCGTGTCAGCAGTGAAAGTCAAGAACTAATTGGACTCTCGTAGCTTTCTAAGTATAAACTCAGGATCGGTGAATACGTAGGGATCCTTTTCATGGTTGTCTTCTTTTCCCTCTTCGATGAACCAGTCAGTAATACGTCCATTCTCTACTACTGCTGCATATCTCCAAGAGCGTCGGCCAAACCCAAGATTGTCTTTATCTACTACCATTTGCATTTCTTCGGTAAATCTTGCATTGCCGTCTGGAATTACTACTACTTCTGTGAGATTATGTTCTTCTGCCCAAGCATTACATACGAACGCATCATTTACTGTGATACAGTAGATGTCGTCGATTCCTTCACAATAAATATCGTCTGCCATCTGTTCGAAAGTAGGTAGCTGCAAGTTGCTACAGGTTGGCGTGAAAGCGCCCGGCAATGAGAATATCAATACTCGACGCTTTGCAAACATATCCCAGGTTGTTACTTCTTTCCACCCGCCCAAAGAGCGAGTTGTAAATACCATTGATGGTACTAGTTTTGGCAGAGCGCGCCAGTACCCTGTTTCTTCATAGTTGTGCCGCTCTGCTTCTGTGCAATAAATTGCCATTATACGTTCTCCAATCTCTCCATTAGTCTTTCAGCTCGGTTAGTCACTTGTTTGTGCCACCGACTGTCCCGTCCCTCTACTGCAGCCATTTTCCAATCACCGATTGAGAGAGCTATGTTCATTTTCATAAATTTACTAAGACGTGTACGGCCCATATTGAACATCATGTTTACAAGAATCTCTTGTACTTCTCCGGGAAAGCCACACCAAACGTCTGCTCCGTAAAGAGCTACACACTCACTTACAGCCAGGTCGAGATCGCTTTCAAAACACTCTCTTGCTCGCTCAACTGAGACGGGTTCTCCGACGTCGTATCCGTGCTCTGGATCTGACTCAAGCACGAGATGTCCCACTCCGAAGGTTTTGTACCCAAGATGGTCCAAATAAATTTCATAAACGACTCCTTCGTCAATCTTTAACTGTTCGTAAACGGATTCTCTATTCATATAAATACTCCACCAAGCTCTAACATAACCATAGTTATTGTGCTGAATGCCCACACTAGTAGTGCGTAGTTTCCGTAGCGATTAAGCGGATGCCATATCGTATTGTTTCTTATCTTCATTGTTTCCTATGTTGCCCCTTGTGAGGGTCTGCTTTGCGAGCAACTTGAGTATAGGTGTTGCTCTCACCTACTCTGTACCAATTTCAAAATGGTGTACTTCAACGTAAGGTCTGCGATCTCGCTCTCGCTGCGCGTCGATGTACTGGTTAGTAAGGTCTTCCATAAAAGAGCCTGCTGTATTTCGCATATCGTCGATTTGAGGTGCTCCACCCCATCGAAGTTTAATACCTACTTCTTGTGCGGCATAAATCATTCCTTGTACAAGCTCATCATACACTTCTGCCTCTAAACAGATTCGGTTGCCGATGAAAATACCAAGGTCTACAGCGTAGCCATACAGATGAACAGAGTGTCCAGGGTCTCGTGCAGCACCTTTTTCATACAACCACTTATGTTCGTCCTCTGTTCGTTTTCCCTCAATCACTTGAATGTTTAAGTCTGAGCACATACCTGATACTTTACGAACACACTCCGCTAGTCTAGGGTCTATGCCTTCGAGCTTTTCTTCACTTGTCTGAGACAAGTAATGTTTACGCGCTGAATAGTCAACGTCTTCAAAAGTTGTCATTGCTTCACTCATTTTCTTCCTCTACTTCTAGTACTCCAATGTTAATAAAATGCTCGACAGCGGACTCTATTCCGTCTTGTCGCCCAAGATGAAATGCTGTTTGAGCACACCCAAACATACAAACTCCAAATATTAGATACAATCCTGTCAATGGTCTCTCCTTTAGAAGCGTATAAGTACACTTCATGAATGACACTATTATACTAAAAAATGCAACGAAAGTCAAGAAATATTTTTAAGTACCTCATTGAAAAAATATTCCTTGACTTTTGATACGAATTGCCTTATAATAATCATAATGAAAACATACAGTAAAAAACCGTGGTCACATAGAGAACGCCTATTACTGAAAGAGGTTTATGGAATTTCAACCGAAGAACAACTTCTAGAACTCTTTCCAGATAGAACATATAACTCTATGCGTAAGCAAGTTGCGTATTTACGCAAGCGAGGTTGGGTATTTAATGCCAGGAGTAAAAGTAAGAAATAATAATGTAAATTCTGCACTGAGAGTGCTTAAAAGAAAATGTATAGATCATTTATGGGAAGTGAAGGAGCGAAGGTTTTATACTAAACCCTCCGCAGCTAAACGAAAAGCCAAAAAGGCAGGAATTGCAAGATCTAAAAAGAGAGGAAGAGATGAAAGCACAGGGAACAAATTTTGAACTAGCAGGCGACTTCATGGAGGCGTTTAGCCAAGAGGTTCATACAGAACCGTACTGGCCTGACTTCTCCACTAGAGAGTTACGGCTAGAATTAATTCGAGAAGAATACGAGGAGCTTGAAGAAGCAATTACAAATCGTGATATGGTAGAAGTTGCTGATGCACTTGCCGACTTACTTTATGTAATATATGGTGCGGGCCATGCTTTTGGTATTGACCTCGATGAGTGCTACAACGAAGTACACTCAAGCAATATGAGCAAGCTGGGAGACGATGGTAAGCCTATGAAAGCTGATAATGGAAAGGTATTGAAGGGGCCAAACTTCTTTGAGCCAGACCTTGAAAGCATACTGAATCCATAGAAAGAAAGGGGCAATAGCCCCTCTTTTTTTACCACCATCCTAAGTTTCTACCATTATGTACAATTATCATAAAGCAAGTGAAGATATGTACGAGCCACCAAAAAGTGCGGATCATCGCTACAATGTCCGCCTCTCTATCACTTCCTACTTTCTCGCCTAATGACTTTGCCCATATACGCCAGGCTTTGTTTGTTGATCCTACTATTCGTATTTTCGTCATAGTTCGTCCTGACCCCGCCGAAACTTTTCTCGTCTCTCTACTGTCTTGAGGTCCATCATGTCTGATGCTTTCATACTCCAGATAAAGGGAAAGAGTCCATGCACTAGAAGTACAAAAGCTACTGACACTGCGAATCCAAGATGCTCGAAGTACGTCTCTTCAATGTCCTGTAGATGCTTCATTTCAGATACCACATTGTAAATAGCTGTGCTTGTAATACAACAAGAAATACAAATAATTGTCCTAGAGTTACATATGTATCCATTAGTCTCCTTCGCCTCCAAATATAAGCCATGCTACTAGTATGACTACGCTAGCAAGTAATAATCCAAGTTCCATCATGCCCACCACTCCTTTAAAATTGCTACGGTGAGCATAAACCAGCTGACCGTGTTTAACATTATCAATGCACGGTCACGCCATATCACTGATACCCAGATCCAGAGTAGAATACCTACCCAGCCGAAATAAAGATCATACATTCGGTACTCAATACCAGCAGCACGCATAGCGAGGCTACAAAGCACGATTACTGATGCAGTCCACTTCAAGAACCAGTGAAAATCATCCGGCCACCAATTTCTGTCCGGCTTCGAGATTCCCATAGCACGAACCATAGGATTTCCAACGCCATTATTTCCTTCTTCTTCCATATACCTACGCTTCCTTAAGTTATTTTTTCGTTTGCTTCGAGCTTGCCAGCCCTATTAATCATACTCCTGGGCAAAAATAGTATTTTACTTGTGCCAAAAAGTGTGATAAAATAAATACTAAATTGATAGACAATAAAGTCAATCACAGATTCTTACCAACTAACACGAAATCGTTTGAATTGGTGTTATTAAATCTGGAGGCGGAACTAAGGGAGCCTCCTAACTGTAATCACCAAATGTAAACCGATTTCGGGAGTACCAATCTCTGATTACTACTGCTCTTTAATAAGGTATCAATTGTGACATAATGCTACGGTCATGATAATTTAATATGACCGTGCTACAACCAAAACATAAAAACTGCTTTACTACAATTGCGTCTAAACCAAACACAATTATGCCAAACCCAAATTTTTTTATGACCTTAATGCTTTCCACACTTTTTCAATAATTGTGATAAAGGGTAGCAATACTAGAGCAATTATCATGCCTACAGCTACACTTAATAAAATACCAGCGAATATGTAGCAAACTCCTGTGAGAATACTAGACACGCTTTGACCCCGCTACTGCTTTTGAATACATCTCTTCTGCTTTTACACTAGCAAATACGATACTTCGATTCTCCACTACTCTCCAGCTATCTGCTGGTACATTTAACATACATACTGTAGCCGCTTCTCTTACTGCTTCATCACTACTAAATGTCCACTTTGGTCCTTTCACCTTAAACTCCTCCTCATATATTCCTCCACACACTAGCCCAGACCTCCGGGATAGTTGTTTATTTCCTGGTCTTGTTCTAACCCCGCTACTGCTTTTTCTAGACTTCTGAGCGATGCTTTTGGACTTTTCTCGAGGCCTGCCAGAGTCGAAATCTCAAGTCCAAGATTCTCAGCGATATTACCAACGATTTCCACTTTTGTGATAGGCTTCTCACCAGTCTTTGAAACATATACTTCTCTCCTGTACACGCCTTCGCGTGATAGTTTTCCGATTATTGATTTCTTACTCTTGGACAGCGTATCTGCTAGAAATTCCACTGTTTCTGGAGTGGGGTCTGCAATATACGACTGCACCATCGTAGTTGTCTCTTCCTCAGTATAGGTACTCACGATGCTTCTCCTTTCTGTTATAGCATTTCTTACTTTTATGTGTTGCGGCTCTATGAAGTCTTGCTGCAAACTTCGCAACGGGGTTGGAAGCGAGTCGCTCACACTGTCCACTACAATACCATACATCTAGTACTGCATTAAACTTTTTTCCGCACTTTCTACACTTCCGTATCATTTTCCTCCCCGTCTGGTCCTAAGTATTTTATTTCTCCTGTCTCCACATTGACAGCAATGTCAGAGGAGACGAATTCAATGTACTTTACTGCTACTGCTTCAATTCCTACTTTATGTACATACGTTGCAAAGGTTCTGTCGTACTCTTGTTCTTCTGGCAGTAGCTTTTTCTCTAAGGCGTCAATCGTATCATAACATAGTTTTATAGCGTCATACATCTCTTGAAGCTCGATACAACGCTTGTCAAGCTCTTTAGTATACACTTTTGTTGAAAAGTCTAAAATATTTCCCACGTAGTCTTCTCCCATTTGAAGTATAATTATACAGGTTCTAAGAAAAAATGTCAAGAATTTTTTTATGTAAGGGGGGCATAAAAAAGCCCACATGAAGTGGGCAAAGGTTTGATTGCTATGTCAAATAAGTACGGACGCCCCAACCATGCGATACCCGTGTCCTGTCACAGAGATATGTCTACGCGCCAATCCCCAAAACTCACGTCTAGCTCTATCGTGTCTAGATAGTACGCCTACTTGCATTTACGCTGGTATAGTGGGTATCAGCGACACAGAGGTCCTAAGGTAGCGTCTTAGCCCGGGCTGTGATTTAAGAAGATATTATACTAATATCAGCATGAAAAGTCAAGAATTATTTTTCGCAACTCGTGCAATAGTTTCCCACTTTTTGTGGCCTGTGCCATAGTCATTATACTCTATAACAAGCGCGTCGGCATTCATATGCAGCACTGGCGTAGGAATAGTTTTAGCTCTCTGAAAGTGCAGAGCAATTCGATTAGATACTGTCTTCGGGTCTTCGTGTAGGGCATACATAAATGTCTCTCTCCTCCCAGGTTATGTCAAAATTCTTACCATGTACTGCTTTTCTAGCGTATACACGACCGCCTTGTGTAGCTTCCATCACTACATCGCATCGACCCCATCCGGGGTTCTCCCATAAAAATACGTCAAGGTGGTGTGCTAGATTTTCTACTGATATTCTCATTAGTTTTTAACTCGTGGTGAGTTAGGTTTGCGTTTTGCACGGTATGATCCGTGTGATGTTACTTTCTTACCTTTAAAACGGCCCGTCAACTTGATGTGTCGAGTCAACGCCGCGTCATAAATCATTGTTTTAGCCATAGCACTTTTTCCTTAGTATATTAAGCCTTCGTCTTTCATGTCAAAAATTACGCGTTGCACTTGTAGCTCGTCCAACGCCCATTCGTTTTCAAGTTCTTTTCGCACGTAGTGCATCCATATGCTTTTATCGCCATTACACAGTATCTGCGTGTGTCGATCTAGAACTGTTTGCATTTCCTGCCTTGATAGCACTGTAAAACCCTCTTGCTGTGTTCTCACATACAGTGGCTATAGCTAAATAGCCACGTTCATCGTAGACGAACCACTTTTTAGTGTGCCCGTCTGGCTGTATCTCCATTCGAATGCCCATTAGCCTACTAATGAATCAATCATGAACTGGAGGTCTGGCTTAGTCATCTTAGCAAGTGAAGGCAACTCACGACCAATTGCATTCTGTACTTGAGCAACAAGCTCTGCCTTGAGAACTACAGGCTCACCACGCTTTGTTACACGCTCTGCTTTTTGGTAGATACCCAAAGCAGAAAGCTTTGCAATGATACTACGTGGAGTTTTGTTCAAATCTACAGCGAGTCCGTCAACGGTCTCACGAGTTGGCTCAAGCTGGTACTCTTCTGTAATGGTAGCGATGTCCGCGTCTGAGTAGTTGCCTGATGATTTTGCTGTTACGTCTGTCATAGTTTTTTCTCCCGAAAATTTGTTTGTGTGTCTCGATTCAATATAAATATTATACTACTAAGGGGCGTCAAAGTCAAGAAGTTTTTTTCGAAAATCTGTTAATAATTTTACTTCCATTTTCCTTGCAGCTACCTCCCACGGGGAAGTTAGGTACTCTACGGGGTCTTGTAAATCCCTTTCCATAAGAGTACCGTGCCATATAACGTGCTCATATTCAAGCTCAAGTTCACAGTAAATATACTGCCTAGCGTGCTCTAGCTCGTGAAAAAGCGTAGCCAACCATTCGCTTCTCTTAAATATACGTACCACTATTTTATGGCCAAGGTCAATGGCATCTCCGTCAGTATCTCCATCGCCTTTTAAATAAATGTGTATAGGAACAGGACTAACGTCCAGCCCTAGCTCTGCTACTGCAAAATCTGTAGCATAAGCAACTAACCGCCGTTCCGATACACTCCAAGCATTTTTAGCTTTTACCTTAATTTTAGGTATCACGCCCAAAAAACTTCGTCGCTATTTTCATCGTCTTCTGCCATTTCCATGTAGAATTCTACTTGGCGAGGGCTTTCACAGTAAACGAACTCTTCTGAGCGGAGATCAAAGGCTACGTTGTAGATAGCCTTAGAGGTAGGAGCCACGTCAAACCAGAACTCATCGCCACGCACTTCGTCAAACAAGTCTTCCAGTGATGCACTAGGGTCTTCTGCCTGCTCACGCGTGTCAGCAATAAAGTTGTGCCACTCAAGCGCACTGTAAGTAATGCACTCTTGCTCTGCGATGTCAAATGTAACTGCTACGATTTTTTCCATGTATGCTCTCTCCTATTCAATGTAAACATTATACTACCACGGGCAACTCAAGTCAAGAACTAATTTTCCGGAATTGGTCATAAAGCCAACGCACCCTAACTCCGGGGGGCGGGTCGCGACCTCGGCGGGGTCAAGTATAATTTGCCCTAATTTTCCAAAATTATCTTTCATAATCTTACTATAACCCCGCTAAGACTACTACTTCTATTTTTGTACACAATTGCCCCAAATTGTACTTGACAGCGTCGGTTTCACACTGTATAATTGGCGCGCCAAACCAAGACCCGGCTTTTTGTGGCTTTTTACCAATTGTGCAAAAAGTACTTGACATCGTCGGCCTACTACTGTATAATCGGCGCCGCCAAAGACTCGGCGGTTGTAAATAATTTGCCCCTTACGTGCAAAAAAGACTTGACATCGGTTTCGCACTCAAGTAAAATGGCGCAAGCAACCCAACGAAAAAAAGTCGTTGACTTACTACTGGCGCGGGGGCGCCAAAAACCTCAGAAAATAGACTACACCTTTTGGAGGGTTTTGTCAATTACTTTTTTTGCACGATTGCCGAAAATAGTCGTTGCTTTACTACTGGCGCGCACGCGCCAATTTTTCCAAATGATAATGATTCTCATTTGAGAATGGTTCTCATATGCTTTTCGTGAATGGAGGGTATTTGTTTTGGTGATGTGGGTTGGCATGATTTTTTCCTCAAAAAAAAAAATGCCCCGACCCCTTGACGGGGCGGGGCGGGTGTGCTAGCTAGCGGATGATAATGATTCTCATTCTCTCCTGGCTAACGGATGATAATGATTCTCATTCTCTCCTGGCTAAGGCCCCTTGACGGGGCGTGGGCTGGTGTGCTAGTAGCGTGAGGCGTCTAGCAATTTTTTCCTTGACAGGTCGCGGAGAATGTGCGCCAGAATCGGAGCCTCATAATCTCGCGCATCTTCGAGCGCAGTGTGTGGCTCGTCTTCCAGCGATCCAGCGTGTTGGCGGTCAATAACATATTTCGCCATTGCGTCCGCAGTAGTGCGGGGCTGTCCCATGCCAGTGAGCAAGCCGCGAGCCTGACAAAAATCTGCATAATCAGCGCGAGTCGCAATGAAAGCGCGAGCGGCTTTCATCGTGCAAAAACGCGTCTGAAAAATGCCCAGATCAATGCCAGTCGCTCGGCACTTGCTCCAATCAAAGCCGATGTTGTAGGCGGTGACGGCGGGATCATATTGGCCTTTGACACGAGCGAGCCACAGATTCACGAGAGCCGGTGAGCAGATCGACCGCTGTCCCGCAGTCAATAAATCGTCGTAGTGTTTTTTGCGACGATGGCGCATTTGAGTGGACCAAAATGCCTCAGCAGGTGCGCGAGGATCAGACCAAAGCGGCAAGGTGCCGAAATGCCCGTCGAGTAGAACGCCGAATTGCTCGACGATGTTACCCTTCCGGTCCATGATGACCGCGCCGAAATCGGCCACGGTCTGCTTTGCTGTCGTCTCAGTGTCGACGATTAGGTAATAGTGTTTCATGCTGAAAGCCTCTGATTGATTGCAAGTGCATTGTGAACCACCATCCCGTGATTCGTTAGGGTAAAAATGACGTTGATATTGTCGTCAAACATCAGCGACGTTTTGCAGAATTTA
>OCVR010000650.1_pt1 | contig 28993 bp, 29 predicted proteins | sample 1539091 | NCBI WGS metagenome assembly OCVR01 (sample SAMEA3355530, study PRJEB22509) | marine metagenome | biome: marine; feature: coastal ocean; material: water | place: USA | collected 2010-08-07 | depth 16 m | reverse complement strand
CAAAATATCTGCTAAAAGCATTTTAATTCGTGCCTTTTGGTATCTTGATAAAGGCTGTTTAGAAAAAGATTTTAAATTTGAAACAGCAAGGTTTTTTTTATTGTTTTGGAAGGCTAAAAAATAATTATAGTCTAATTGAAGCTGATATGTTTTTTTCCCATTTCCAAATTCATTAAATAAATCTTCATAACTTTTTTGAATTTTTGGATATTCTTTTTCGGAAGCAGTTTTTAGTTTAATTTTCATTAAATGTTGATAACCTGCTATTTTTTCTTCAGGTGTTGAAGCATTTTCGATTAAAAAATTGACCATTAATATGGCATTTTCATCATCATCATCATTACTAGCAAAATAAGCAATATCTACGATACCAGATAAATCGTTATTTCCGGTACGTTTGTAAATTGCTTTTTCTTGAGTAAATGCTTTTTTATATTCTTTTTGTTGAATAAACAACCAGCTTAATAATTCATTATACAAAACATCAGGTTGCTTTTGTAATTTTTGAAGTAATGCTTTTCGGAGTAACACATTTCCTTCTTCGGCAGGGTTTTCAGAGATGTATAGACTGAAGTTTTGTTGAGCGATTCCTTGATAAGAAGGTTTTTTTTTGATTAATACTAAATAACTATCAAACATTTTTTCAAGATTGCCTTGTTCACCATAAATACGTGCTAATTGATAACTAAAGTCAGTATCTGGAAAAGTATTCATAGCAATTATATAGGTTTCAATTGCATAATTTAAAAGGCTATACCTTTCAAACGATTCTCCAATACTTCTTCCATAATTAAATTTTTTACTTTCATTTACAAAAAGAAGTGCTTTGTCATAATTAATATTGGCTAATGAATCATTTTTTTGTAGCGAATAGTTATGGCCTAATTCTACATAAAGTTGAGGGATAATTCTTTTATTATTTAGCCTTTCTTTTAATAGTTGTTCTGCTTCTTTAAAGTTTTCTAATTGTTGGTGTGAAGCCACAATAGCCTTAAAATAATTAAAATTTTTATTTTTTTTATAAAGATTGGTGTAAAGCGCTAGTGCTTTCTCGTATTCTCCTTGTTCAAAATAGTTTTTTGCCAACAAATTATTTTGAGCATTAACGATACTTAGTGATAGAAAAAATAAGATTAAAATAATTTTGTGCATGGGTTAAAGATAGGGAATAGATTCCTTAATAAAATGTCAATTTAATAGAGCATTATCTAAAAAATAGGCACTCCTTCTAATTGACCCCATTCGGACCAAGAGCCGTCATATAAAAAGTGATTATCTTCTGAAATTAATGTTGATGCTAATATTAAGATACATGCGGTTAATCCAGATCCACATGTGAATATTTTTGGCCGTTTGTCTATCTTTAACTTTTTAAAAATAGCAGAAATTTCATTTATCGAAAGAAATTCTCCGTCTTTTAATACTTCTAAAAATGGGAGGTTTATAGCATTTGGGATATGGCCAGATTTTAAATTTTTTCGAGTTTCTGGAATCAATCCGCAAAACCGTCCATTAGATCTAGCATCTACTAAAATAGCTTCTTTTGATTTTATATTTTCTAAGATATTAAAAGCTTTTTTTAGAAGATTTGGATTAAATTTTGCTTTAAAATCACCTTCCGGTAGTACTCGATTTTGAATTGATTCTGTAGGGTACTTTTTATTTTTCCAAGATGGAAGTCCACCATCTAAAACAGCAATATTTTTATGCCCCATACTTTTAAACATCCACCATACTCTGGGACTGGCATAAATTCCTATATTGTCATAAACTACAATGATACTATTGTTATTTATCCCAAGATTTCTGCATGCCAATGAAAAATATTTAGGATTTGGTAATGTATTTGGTAATCGGCTTTCTAGATCAGAAAATTTTCTTTTTAAATCAAAATACCGAGCACCTTTGATTTGGATACCAGGAAATTCAACTTTAATATTAGCTACATTACTTTCTAAGCTAACATCTAAAACGACTAAATTAGGTGTGTTTAAATTTTGAGAAAGCCAATTAACAGAGACTAGTGGATTCAAATAAAATTAATTAATTATGTTAAAGCCGCAATAAGGCACTAATACTTCAGGTATTTTAATTCCTTCTGGGCTTTGATAGTTTTCCAAAATTCCCGCCAATACTCTTGGTAAGGCTAAAGAACTACCATTAAGTGTATGTGCTAATTTATTATTACCATTTTCATCTTTGTAGCGTAATTTTAGTCTATTTGCTTGAAATGTTTCAAAATTTGAAACTGATGAAATTTCTAACCAACGATCTTGAGCGGTAGAAAAAACTTCAAAATCATAGGTTAATGCAGCAGTAAATCCTAAATCTCCCCCACACAACCTAAGGATGCGATACGGTAATTTTAACTCTCTAAGTATATCTTTAACGTGAGTTACCATTCCGGTAAGAGCAGTATAAGAATTTTCAGGCTTTTCAACTCTTACAATTTCCACTTTATCAAATTGATGCAATCTGTTTAATCCTCTAACATGTGCTCCATAACTTCCGGCTTCTCTTCTAAAGCAAGGTGTGTATGCAGTACATAAAATGGGTAATTCTGAATGCGCTTTTAAATCACCACGGAATAAATTAGTAACTGGAATTTCTGCGGTGGGTATTAAGTATAAATCGTCTACAGTAGAATGATACATTTGTCCTTCTTTATCTGGTAATTGACCAGTTCCAAACCCTGAAGCTTCATTTATCAAATGTGGAACTTGATATTCGGTATAACCGGCATCCGTATTTTTATCTAAAAAATAAGAGATTAAAGCACGTTGTAGTCGAGCTCCTTTTCCTTTGTATACAGGGAATCCAGCACCTGTAATTTTCACACCAAGTTCAAAATCTATTATGTCATATTTTTTTGCCAATTCCCAATGAGGTAATGCACCTTCAGAAAGTTTTGGGATTCCACCTTCAATAAAAACCTCTTGATTATCATTTTCGTCAGTTCCAGCTGGGACCAATTCATTTGGAATATTAGGTATGTTAAAAAGTAATTGCTGAAGTTTTTCTTCAGCAGTATTTAATGTTTCTGTAAGTTGTTTTGAAACTTCTTTTAATTGGGTTGTTTTCTCTTTTAAAAGATTTGCTTTTTGAGGGTCCCCATTTTTAAAAAGAATTCCAATTTCTTTAGAAACTGTATTGGATTGCGATAAAATTTCATCAAGTTTAGCTTGAGTTGCTTTACGTAACTCATCGGTCTTTAAAACTTCTTCGAAAATAGTTGTTGCATCAAAATCTCTTTTGCTAAGAGCTTGAATAAATTTTTCTTTGTTTTCGCGTATTTGGTTTACTTGTAACATTTTATTAAAACTTTTAAGCCTGCAATTTAGGAAAAAAGAGGGGTTTATTAGGAGATTTTTCGGTCCTTATTTATTTTGATAATCTTCAGGCGAAGGTAATAACCAATTACTGTGTTTAAATAGCTCCCAGTTTAGATTTGCAATGTCTATTTTAGGATTGGTAAACTGATGGTAAGGCCCTCCATTGACACTTACTTTTGAATTTACATAAATTGCAACATCATTCCCCTTTTTAGTTTCAATTGCTTTAATTTTTTGTACTAATTGCCACATTAAATCTGGTTTTGTAGCTACAGATCTTACTTGTTTAGGCGACAGTAATTTTTTATAATCATACACTTTGTTTTCTTTTGTTTTTTTATCTTCAATCCTAACAATTAAAGTACCACTTTTAGATCTTAACATCATCCTCCAACTCATCCGATGACCTTCTTCTGTCCAAAGTACATCATCTTGAATCATCCAATGGCGAATGGGTAAACCTATCTGAAACAGAAAATACACCAATAATATACCGATCAGTATATTATTTTGTTTAGGTATGGCGACTTGGTGTTCTACGTAAATTTCATTTTTAAGTTTGAATCTTTTTTGGATGGTTTCCGAACTAAAGAAAAACAATAAAAAAGCAATTGACATATAAGGGAAAATACCTACTTGAAAAACAATGGAGTTAAACAAATTAAAAAAGAGCGAAAGGTAAAAGCCAAGTACTCTTGTTCGTTTCCATAATAACATTGGGATGATTAGTAAATCGAAAAATATTCCAAAGTAGGCAATAATATAATGTACCCAATTATATTGAAGTAAGTCTCCAATTATGAAATAATCTTTTTTAGATTTTAATATAATTTCAGGAGCAGTTCCATTTATCCAATCGGGATACCATTTTGCAACAGATCCATAAATAAATACAATAGCAACTTGTAATATCAGTGTCCATTTAACCCATTGAGGCATTGAAAGTGATTTAAACAAAGGGTTAAATTTAGCATCTAATGAATACCGTTTATTTGCAGGTAAAAAAGTCATTATCCAACAAAGTAATACCATTAAGTAATAATGATTGTTATAGGATGTTTTTTGCATTAAATAAACCGTAGTCCATAATAAAGCATAACAGAACATCGCTAATCGATATTTATATCCCAACATTACGAAAATTCCGAAGATTCCCATTAGAGCGAAATAAAAATACATTCCTTCGCCAACAAAGCATTGTAAAAAATCAAAGCCAATAAAATTAAATGTGAAATCTGGTCTTACTAATACACGTCCAACCCATCCTGTAGCAATCGCTCCAAAAGCTTCCAAAGTAATTAAAAATCCAAAAACAACCCTAAAGAGGCTTAAACTTGTATTGTCAATTTGTTTAAAAAAAAAATTATTCATTAATTTTTAGATAATCTCGCGCGAATATTTCATCTTCTTTAATGGCGATTTTTAGCGCTTCTTTAGAGTCAAATATTTTTTCTTCTCTAATTTTTTTTATAAAATTTATTCGAATATTCTTATTGTATAAATCATTTTTGTAATCTAAAAAATGAGTTTCAATTGATTTATGAATACCCCCAAAGGTTGGATTAGTACCGATATTGGTAAGGCCAAAAACCTCTTTTTTAGCTATGACAGATCTTACTAAATAAACACCATTTTTTGGGATGAGTTTATAATCTTCCTTGATTTTAAGGTTAGCAGTTGGAAACGCTAATGTTTTTCCAATTCCTTTTCCTTTAACTATTTTCCCCGAAAGCATAAAAGGATATCCAAGATATTGATTGGCAGTTTTCACATCACCTTCCTCTAATGCTTTTCGGATTTTTGTAGAACTAATAGATACATTTTGTAATTGTTGAGCGGTAATTTCAATAACTTCAAAATCATAGATGTTACCAAACTCAATTAAATCGTTAATAGTAGCAGTTCTATTTCTTCCAAATTGATGATCGTAACCAATAATTATTTTTTTAATATGTAGTTGATTTACCAAAATATCTCTTACAAATTCTAAAGCAGTTAACCTTGAGAACTCTTTTGTGAAAGGATGGATGATTAAATTTGAAACTCCTGTTTGTTTAATTATTGCTGAACGTTCATTTATAGTATTTATCAATTTTAAGGATGAATCTTTTTGTAAAATCATTCTTGGATGCGGAAAGAATGTAAGTAAAATTGATGATAGATTGTCCTTTTTAGCAGTATTAACTAATTGATTTAGAATTGCTTTATGTCCTAAATGTAAACCATCAAAAGTGCCAATAGTTATTACAGATGGATTGGTTTTCTTATAGGAAGCTAAAGATTTATATACGTCCATATTATTTTCCATTAAAGGAATTCATGGTATTTGTTATTCCTGCTAAACCAAAGGATTTGATGATTTCAGTTGCTTTCTCAATTCTTTCAGGTAACAATTTTTGTTCTTCACCTATCCATTCTCCTAATACATAATCTACTTGTTTTCCTTGTGAAAAGGTGTCTCCAATTCCAAAACGAAATCGATTGTATTTGCTTGTATTTAAGACTTGTTGTGCATCCTTTAAGCCATTATGTCCACCATCGCTACCTTTTGTTTTTATTCTAAATGTTCCAAAATCTAAATTTAAATCATCTGTAACAACTAATAAATTCTCTAAAGGAATTTTTTCTTTTTCCAACCAATATTTAATGGCTTTACCACTTAGATTCATGAACGTACTAGGTTTTAACAATAAAAATGTCCTGCCTTTTAATTTGTAAACTGTTACATCACCTAGTTTCTTACTTTCAAAAGTAAGTTCTTCTTTTTCAGCTAAAAAATCTAGAATTTTAAAACCAATATTATGTCTGGTATTTGCATATTTAGGACCAATGTTACCTAAACCTACAATGAGATATTTTTTCATAGGATCACCATCAGTTAGATTTCTGTTAGAATTTATTGTAAAGCGTTCTCTAAATATTGAAAACATGTGATAATTAAACTTTTGTAAAAATAAAAAAAGCATCCCAAATAAATAGGATGCTTCTTAAGTATATTTTATAAAAAATTTTTATTCAGCAGCTCCTTCTTCAGCAGCTCCTTCTTTAGCAGCTCCTTCTTCAGTAGCTCCTTCTTCACCTTCTTCATCAGTTTCTTCAACTTCAACAGCAACACGAGAAGTTCTAACTTGACAAACAACTCTACTGTCATCTTGAAGTATCGTATAGTTATCTCCACTTAAATCTGCAACAGTCAAAATTGCTCCAATTTTCATTTTAGAAATGTCAGCATTTAAGAAATCTGGAAGATCTTTAGGCAATGCTTTAACTTTTAACGATCGGTTTACAATTCGTAAGACACCACCATTTTTTACACCAGGAGAATTCCCTGTCATGCGAACAGGAATTTCCATACTTACTTCTTTATCATCAAAAATTTGGTAAAAATCGATGTGTAAAATTTGATCTGTTACTGGGTGAAACTGTATGTCTTGTAAGATAGCCTCAATTTTAGAACCATCTTTTAAAGCAATTACCACTGTGTGTACATCTGGAGTGTAAACTAAGTTTTTAAATGCCATAATTTCTGCTGAAAAGTGAATGGCTTTATCTCCTCCGTATACTACGCAAGGAACCTGACCAGCATTACGTAGAGCTTTAGTAGCTACTTTACCTACGCTTTCTCTTTGAGATCCGTTGATTGTAATTGATTTCATTTTTTTGTTTTATGTTTAAAATTTAAATTGCCCACTATTTTGTGAAAGCGGGTGCAAAGATGCGTTTTTTTTCTGAATAGAGAAAAGAAATAAGTGCTCTTTTTTTAAGTCAAATTATGCTACATAACTTCAAAATAGATTTTCTTTTACGTAATCTTAGTTTTATCTATGCTTACTGGTTTTCTGAAGATTACATTAAGAAATTTGTGCTAATCGATTTATTAGAAGTAACACTAATCATTACTTCTGCAAAAAGTTTCGCACAACTTAATACCCTCACCTTAGGACTATTAATTTTTGAAGGAATAGAATCAGTTACTATTAACTCTTCTAATTTAGAATTTTCTATTTTTTCGTAGGCATTACCAGACAATATAGCATGTGTACAAATAGCTCTTACACTTAAAGCGCCTCTTTCAATCATTAAATCGGCTGCTTTTGTTAGCGTACCAGCAGTATCAACCATGTCATCTACTAATACTACATTTTTTCCTTCTACATTACCAATAAGCTCCATGTGTGAAATTACATTCGCTTTTTCACGTTGCTTATAGCAAATTACCACATCACTTTTTAAGAATTTTGAATACGCATAAGCTCGTTTAGATCCTCCCATATCTGGAGAAGCAATAGTTAAATTATCTAAGTTTAAAGACTTCAAATAAGGTAAAAATATAGTTGAGGCAAAAAGATGATCAACAGGTTTTTCGAAAAAACCTTGAATTTGATCTGCATGTAAATCCATAGTGATTACTCTAGTTGCTCCTGCTGTTTCAAGCATTTTAGCTACTAATTTAGCGGCAATTGGTACACGAGGTTTGTCTTTTCTATCTTGCCTTGCCCAACCAAAATAAGGTAAAACTGCAGCAATATGTTTAGCTGAAGAACGCTTTGCAGCATCTAACATCAATAACATTTCCATTAAATGATCACTATTAGGATGTGTAGAGCCTACAATAAAAACTCTACTTCCTCTAACTGATTCTTCAAATGATGGTTGAAATTCACCATCACTGTACTCAGAAGTAATAACGTTCCCAAGAGGTATTCCGTAATGTTTAGCAATACTTTCGGCAAGTTCTTTACTTTGTTTACAAGCAAAAATTTTAGATTCAGGAATATAAATGTCCATTTAATTAGGATTTGTTGGTTATTAGCAAATGTAAAATGAATCCTAACAAGTAACCAAAAAATGAAGAGGTTAATTATTAATACTTATTAATTAAATGTTTATTTTTGTACTCTACATGCTCAAGTGGTGGAATTGGTAGACACGTTGGATTCAAAATCCAATGCTTCACGGCGTGCGGGTTCGATTCCCGCCTTGAGTACGAATAAACCGAAAAACAAGTTAAAACATAAAGCTTGCTTTTTTGTTTTTGAGGTTTTTTTATTTTCAAAGCGACGCTTTGGGGAAAAACAACCCAAAGACGTTAATCCCGCCTTGAGTACAAAGCGAGAATCTGTAGGTTTTTGACCTCTTTTTCTCGCTTTTATTTTATCTCTGTTCCCAGTTAACATTGACATTTATAAATTTTACTTAGGAACTCGATAACTATTTTTTTATTTTAAAATAAGGTTTAGGCCTAGTCATGATCCGTCAGCATTCCATAAATCTTTTTTATTTATATTTAATAAACGTACCAAAAATATAAAAAGAACTCAATAAATAAAATCTCTAAAATTTAGGCAGAAATGTTTATACCATTTTTTTCGTCGATTTGATAAATTGAACTTAGCTTTGCCACATGGAAGAATGGTATCATTATGTTCTTTTAATTGTTGTTGGTTTCGCCGTGGGGTTTATAAATACCGTTGCTGGTGGAGGCACATTACTGTCCTTACCAGTCCTTATTTTTTTAGGTTTGCCTCCCAATGTGGCTAATGGAACGAATCGGGTTGCTATTCTTATTCAAACTGCATTTGCCACAGCAGGATTCAAAAGTAAAGGTGTAACAACTTTTCCATTTAATACATATTTGGGAGTTTCGGCCTTACTAGGAGCTATTATTGGAGCTAGTATAGCAGTCGATATAGATGGCGCAGTTTTCAATAAAATACTAGCTGTAATCATGATTGCAGTTATTTTAATAATCGTTTTTAAACCAAAAATTGATCTAAAGGATGTGCATGAACGCATTACAGGTAAATATTTATGGTTAGGGATGCTTGTTTTTTTCTTTTTCGGAATTTATGGTGGATTTATAAATGCCGGACTTGGCTTTATTATTATTTTATTTCTGCATTTCTTTAATCACATGTCTTTAGTGAGGGCTAACGCTACCAAAGTCGCTGTTGTATGTATCTATACGTTATCGGCATTGGTTGTTTTCATATTGAATGACAAAGTAAATTGGGCTGTCGGTTTTGTACTTGCAATTGGAAATGCTACAGGAGCATGGATTGCCAGTAGAGTATCGGTTAATAAGGGAGATGGTTTTATCAAAACCTTTCTTCTTGTGGTCGTTGGAATTATGGCGATTAAACTTTGGTTCTTCTGAGCCTAAGAGATTATTTTAAGATATTAAGAAAAAATTCTTCCTAGTAATTTGGTTCATTCTATAATTTCGTAGTCAATACTTAGTTTTCGCAAAGCTCTTAAAATAGAACCAGCGTTTTTATCTTTCATTTCAATGTCTACTGGATCTCCTTCTAAGAGTATATCTGTAAGTTCATTTGACAAGGATTCACTAATGTTAGATGAAATTTCTGCAATACATTTAGCTATGGCTCTTCTATCTGGTCTTTGAGCATCACAAGACAATAAGTTTAATTTCATAATAATGATAATTTATTTCTGCAATATACTAGAGTTATGTCAAGTCTTGATTATAACTATACCTTTATTAAAAATTCACAAAAGTTATGATGTTTAATTGGTCGCGACTATATTTTTCAAAAAATTGGTTCATATAGCCTACTTCAAGTTTTATATTTTTATTAATACGATATCCAATTCCCCCATACAGTCTATTTCTATCAAAGACTGCCGGTTCTGTATTTAAAAATATCTCATTGTAAGCAGAAAAATATAACTTGTTGTTTTCTTTTTTAGTTAAAGGAATGTTTAATGCTAAGAAATAACGTAGGCGCATTTTAAAATCACTTTGAACAAAGCGTTGTTCAAAACGATATCGATGGTTTAGGCTAACAATTCCAATTTTTTGTTTGGATGTGAATTGTTGAAATATCCGGTGTTCGTTAACCGAAACTTTATCGGTATTATTATCTAAATAATTTTCAGATAAAATATAGCCATAACCAAGCAACACGTTATTCTTGCTTTCATTAAATGTATAGCCCAAACCTACTCGTAACAATAGTTGTTCTAAATCTCCAATAGCATTATAATTTCTGTATTGTACTTCATTATGCAGGTTCCACTTATGACTCAGCTTTTTATTACCTATATAAATAAGCCAATTTCCAAATTCACTATCTTGACTTTGTGCAGAAATAGGCAGTATTAATCCTAGAATTAATATTGCAATCTTTATTTTATTTTTCATTTTATTATGATTTTTCTAGTTAATTACTTCTATGGAAGTATTGACCAATGCCAGCAGAATCAAATTTATAAGCGGTGTCGTTTTCAGATTTATCCAATTTATTATTGATTGTTAATCCCCATAAAACTAGCTCCATGCAAAAATATTGATCCTCCTTACTCAGTTTTGAAGCATATTTTTCAATTACTGATGACAAAGGTATGACTGTTTTAAGATTGGTATAAAATTCGGTATCAGTATCTGTATAGTTCAATTCAATAAAGTTATTATCGAACCAATGAATTAAATCTGTGTAAGGGGTTTTAACTCCTTCTTTTTCTAGTTTAGGTATGCGTGGAAATATTTTTTCAAATTGCTTTATAACCGCATTATCAATTAGTATTTTCGCCACTTCATCAGCACCTTCTTGTTCACCTTCGTAAACTAGCTCAATTTTACCAGTTATGGATGGAATGATAGATATAAAGTCTACCAATCGAATCCTTGTCTTGTCAGAACTTGTTTCAATCAATCGCAGTTTTGCAGCTGCCATTAGGTTTTCCATTGCACTAATGGTTAAACGAGCACTTACTCCGCTTTTGGCATCTACATACTCGCTACTTCGAGCTTGAAATGCTACCTCTTCTAAAAGATCTTTTGCTAGACTAGGAACTTGAATTAACGCTTTATCTGCACTTGAAACCTTCGCTTCTTGCTGCGTAATTTTTCGGGCCAATTCAATTGATTTTGGATAATGGGTAAAAATCTGAGATCCAATTCTATCTTTTAATGGGGTAACAATACTTCCTCTGTTGGTATAATCTTCTGGATTTGCAGTAAATACGAATTGGATATCCAAGGGCATCCTAAGCTGAAATCCACGTATCTGAATATCACCTTCTTGCAATATATTAAATAAGGATACTTGTATTCGCGCCTGCAAATCTGGAAGTTCATTTAGTACGAATATAGAACGATTTGCCCTTGGTATCATCCCATAATGTAATACACGTTCATCTGAGTAAGGTAATTTTAAAGTGGCTGCTTTAATAGGATCTATATCTCCAATTAAATCTGAAACATTAACGTCTGGAGTTGCCAATTTCTCAAAGAAACGATTTGATCTGTGTACCCAAGAAACCATTGTTTTTTCTCCTAGTTCAGCGATTTTATCTCTTGCGTATTTCGAAATAGGTTCAAATGGACTGTCGTTTATTTCAGATCCTTTTACGATGGGCATGTACTCATCGAGTAAGTCAACCATACTTCTAGCAATTCTTGTTTTAGCTTGACCGCGCAACCCTAATAAATTGATATGATGTCCAGCAAGAATAGCTTTCTTCATCTGCGGGACTACGGTGTCTTCATATCCCATTAAACCCTCAAAAACTGGCTTTTTTGCTTTAATCCGTAGAATTAAATTCGCCTGAATTTCTTCGTTTATCGTTTTACTTTTATATCCAGAATCTTTTAATTCTTGAAATGTGATTTCTTTTTTCATCATTACTTATATTCTTTTAATTCTATTTTTTTCATAATCTTCAAAAATCATTTGTCCTAATCCAGAAAGTCCAGTTAAAAAAGCTTTCCCTTTGTTTTGTGCTGTAAAAAGTTCTACAAATTGGCGTAGATATGGATCTTTTGCAATCATAAACGTAGTGATCGGAATTTTTAATTTTCTAGCTTGTGCAGCTTTGTTAAGGCATTTTGAAACAATCATTTCGTCCAAACCATTACTGTTTTTGTAATACTCTCCAGATGGCAATCGAACACAACTCGGTTTTCCGTCGGTAATCATAAAAATCTGTTTATTAGTGTTTCGTTTTCTACGAAGAATATCCATGGCCAATTCCAATCCAGCTACAGTGTTAGTATGATAGGGTCCAACTTTTAAATAAGGTAAATCCTTTATTTTAATGGGCCAAGCTTCATTTCCAAATACAATGATATCTATGGTATCCTTAGGATACTTGCGTTTGATCAATTCAACCAGTGCCATTGCCACTTTTTTAGCAGGAGTAATGCGATCTTCACCATACAATATCATGGAGTGACTAATATCGATCATAAGAACTGTGCTCATTTGCGCCTTGTGTTTGGTTTCCTCAACGATTAAGTCATTTTCGGTTAAGCGTAAATCTGATATTCCGTTGTTAATTTGTGCATTTTTTAAACTTTCTGTCATATTAATCCTGGCTAAATCGTCTCCATACTGAAAAGAACGATTTTCACCATCACGTTCATCTCCAATACCTGCTTTTGTAGTCTGGTGATTTCCTATACCACTTTTCTTTAGCTTACCAAATATTTGATCTAAGGCATATTCGCGCAGTGCTGATTCTAGTTTAGCAGTCAATAGGTTTTTACCTTTTCCTTTCCCTTTTTTACCTTCTTTAGGATTAATTTCTTCCTTGATATAACCTCTTTTCTTAAGCTCTTCTTCAAAGTCTTCTAGTGAATATTTATCACTGAATATGTTATATTCTTTGTCAAGTGTATTTAACCATTTAAATGCTTCATCGATATCACCTGAGGTATGGGTAAGCAAGTCTTTAAAAACATCAAATATCCTGTCAAAATTTGATACTTCTTTTGAAATATGTTTACTGATTGTAAAACCTTTTCCAAAATTAAAATCGTTAGCCGTCATGTTATATCTCTTTATTACTTAAATCACAATTATAATCCTCAACTCCTATTAAACATTAAAATTATATTTATGCTTGAATTTTTTTTGTTTTTTATGATCATCAAAAATACAAAAAGTTCAATAAAATAAATATTTAATTAAACAAAATTACAATTGTATTAAAATTAAAAGTTTACAATTCTTAATTTTTTACTTCAATTTATTTAAAAAGGATTTCTCTGATAATTAATGCCTGGCTATATATTATTAGAAAATTCAAGATTTTTAGAAGAAAAATTAAATACTTCTCAAAAAGGAATATTTAATTTATTAGACGAATAATACAAAAGAAACAAAATACTTTTATAAATTGAAAAAAATAAAAACCACCTAATGGTTCAGTTTATTATCATTTTTTTTAAGTTAATAAAAGACGTTTCTATTCATTTTTTTAAAAGTAATACTTTTCAAAAAGGAGCAGCATTAGCCTATTTCGCTGTATTCTCTTTTATTCCCATGATTGTAATAATTATTTCATTATTGGGAATATTTTTTGGTGAAGATGCTATTTCTGGAGAGGTTTATTCAAAATTAAAGGGTTTTTTAGGGAGTAAAGCTTCTTTGCAGGTTCAAGATTTAATTAAAGTTCAACATATTAATCGTGATAGTATTTTAACCACCATAGTGGGGTTTGTAGTTTTATTCTTTACGGCCTCTCGAATGTTTAATCAAATACATAATTCATTAAATAGCATTTGGGATATAAAATCAAAACCTAAAAACGGGATTATTTATTTCTTAGTTAAAAATGTTTCCTCGATATTTCTTATTATAGTTTTGTTTTTTTTAATTTTTATAAGCACTTCAGCTACTAGCTTTATCCATAAGTATACTGAAGGTTTTTATTATATAAAAAAATTCTCTTTTATTTATGAGTATCTAATTACTTATCTATCCATAAGTTTGATGTATGCTATTATGTATGCTTTTTTTGCTGATGCAAAAGTCTATTGGAAAGCTTCATTATTTGGTGGATTGTTTACTTCAGTTTTATTTTTAATTGGAAAAGCTGGAATTGTAATTTACATCAGCAATACTAACTTTAATTCTGCTTTTGGTTCCGCCAGTGTATTAGCTTTATTTATGATTTGGGTATTTTATATTTCGCAAAGTATTTTTGTAGGAGCCTCCTTTGTAAAAGTATATAGTGACTATTTAGGTGTTAAAATCATACCCAATTCTGATGCTGTAAAAGTTAAAGAAATAGAGGTAAATAGCTAGCTGCAATCATCTTAAATAGATAAAACCTAAAGATTTTAAACTGTTTAGAGTTTTTATTGATTTCAGTTAATGCCCAATTAGCCACAACGTTTTTTTGGATTCTAGATAAAAAATGATAGGAAATCAAAAAATAATTTTTCATGGTATGAAATTTTAGTGGATCATTTTTAAAATATAATAATTAGTTCATATTCGTTACCTTTGAATTTAAACCTGCTAAATTCCCTTTATATGTCAGATTTTTTGCTTTATTTAAAGTTAGGGTTAACTCATGTGCTCGATTGGCAAGCATACGACCATATATTATTTTTAATTGTTTTAGTTACAGCCTATAATTTTAGCAACTGGAAACGAATTTTTATACTAGTTTCATTATTTACAATTGGTCATACCGTTTCTTTATTGTTGGTAAATTATAGTGTAGTTACTATTTCCAGTAAATGGGTAGAGTTTTTAATACCTGTTACCATTCTGGTCGCAGCCTCTTATAATTTGCTTACTTCAGGAAAAAATAATCGCAGCGAAAAAGTAGGTTTGTTCTATGTGATTACTATCTTTTTTGGATTGGTCCACGGATTTGGATTTGCTACCTATTATAAAATGATTAATGGAGGTAATGGGATTTTACCTTTATTAGAGTTTGCAATAGGAATTGAGTTGGCTCAAATAATCGTTGTCACCATTGTTTTAATTTTCAATTTTATCTTTCAATCTATTTTACGATTTAACAAAAAAGATTGGGTATTGGTCGTATCATCTATAGTTATTGGACTTGTTATTCCAATGCTTCAAAATAATTGGCCTTTATAATTTATCGATTAAATAATTTATACAATATTTAACTCCCTCAAATTTTGATTGTATGTATTTCCTTTTAAATTCGCTCTATATCCTAAATTTAACTTTTAGACACTAATTTAATGAAACCAGAAAAACAACTTAAATACGATAAGGCATATCTTAAAATGGCATTGGAATGGAGTCAACTTTCCTATTGTGATAGAAGACAAGTAGGTGCTTTAATAGTTAAAGATAAAATGATTATTAGTGATGGCTATAATGGCACTCCGTCTGGTTTTGAAAATATTTGTGAGGATGACGAAGGATACACCAAATGGTATGTATTACATGCGGAAGCAAATGCTATTTTAAAAGTTGCTTCTTCCAATCAAGCTTGTCAAGGTGCAACGCTTTATATTACTATGTCACCTTGCCAAGGATGTAGTAAATTGATTCATCAAGCGGGGATCAAACGATTGGTTTATATAGAAGAATATAAAGACACTTCAGGAGTTAGGTTTTTAGAGAAAGCAGGTGTAAGTATTTCACATATCACAGATTTGTCTTAAGCCATGAGGATCAAAAAAAAATACCTGCCTTTATTACTAGGTATTGCAATTGCGGCAGGGATTTTATTAGGCTCTAAACTTAATTTTAACGATAACTCAGATAAAACATTTGCAACAAATGCTAAAAAAGATAAACTTAACCGTCTTATAGACTATATAGATTATGAGTATGTTGATAAGGTAAATACCGATAGTATTGTAGACGTTACCGTAAATGAAATTTTAGAAAATTTAGATCCACACTCTGTTTATATTCCTGCAAATAAATACCAAGATAATGCCGACGACATGCGCGGTAATTTCGTGGGTATTGGAGTTAGTTTTTATATATATAAAGATACCATTGCTGTTATTAAAACAATCGAAGGTGGTCCTGCTGAAAAAGTAGGAATTAAAGCTGGTGACCGTATTTTATATGCTGATGAATATAAAATATTTGGTGACTTTATTCTAAGAGAGAATATTATAGCACGATTAAAAGGTAAAATTAATAGCAAAGTGTTGCTGAAAATATTTAGAAAAGGAGAAAAGAGTTTATTGGAGTTTAACTTACAACGTAAAGAAGTTCCTTTGGTAAGTATAGATGCTTCTTATAAACTAACCGATGAGTTAGGTTACATTAAAATAAATCGTTTTTCTGAAACTACTTATAAAGAATTTAAAGTCGCGCTTGAAATGTTAATTGATAAAGGGATTACATCGCTAGTATTGGATTTACGCGATAATCCTGGAGGCTATATTTCAACTACTCAACAAATTATTGATGAATTTTTAGTAGATGATCAATTGATATTAATTACCAAAAATAAAAGTGGAAAAGAAGATATAACTTTTGCAAGTAGTAAGGGGAGTTTTGAAGATGGAAGACTTTATGTTTTAATGAATCAAAATTCTGCTTCAGCAAGTGAAATTGTAGCGGGTGCTTTGCAAGATAACGATCGAGGAACTATAGTTGGAAGAAGATCTTTTGGGAAAGGATTGGTACAAAGAGAAATGTCTTTAGGGGATGGAAGCGCTGTAAGGCTCACTATTGCAAGGTACTATACGCCAACAGGTCGCTCTATTCAGCGTCCTTATGGTAACGGAAATAACGCGTACTACAATGACTATCAAAATCGTTACAAAAATGGAGAAATGGTAAGTTTAGACAGTATAAAAGTAGCAGATTCCTTAAGATTTTTAACTGCAAAAGGTAAAGTTGTTTATGGAGGAGGAGGTATTATCCCAGATGTATTTGTTCCAAAAGATACCAGTCTAGAAAATGAAACTTTAGAATATATTTCTAGAAGTGGTTTTGCAAGTTATTTTATATTTGAATATTTGGAAAAAAACAGAACTCAATTTTCAGGTATTACACTTGAAGATTTTTTAGTAAATTATGAAGTGGATGAAGATTTGCTTAATGAATTTATCGACTATTCAACAATTGATAAGGATCATTCAGAATTTAGAAATCATTTAGATCAGATTAAAACAATCATTAAAGCTAGTATTGCCCAACAAATATTTGACACCAATACCTTTGAGTTGATACTTAATAATGAGGATAAAATGATTCAAAAAGTACTAGAAATAGAATCTGAATTAGAAACAAAACCATAAAACGATAGCTAGTAACCTTTTTTCTTGGCAATCTTTTTTGCGGTACGTAAAATAAGTACTAATAAAATAGCACATGCTCCGGTTAGTATTACGATTAATGCAACCCTACTTTGACCTTCTATAAGGTTTGAAAAGTCTAAAAAAGTAACATTATACACAATTAAAATAATTGCAATACTTATAAATATATAATTGAAATATTTCATTTTTTATCGATCATTTGGGATCTCTAGATAATTACTTTCTTCTGCGAATAAAGCTTTAGAAATCGATGTTTTATAATTAATTAAATAATAGTTGAATGTTGGTAGTAAATAGTTTTACAGCAATTGCTAATAAGATAACTCCAAATATTTTTCGAATAATTATAATTCCATTTTTGCCTATTACTTTTTGAATTTTACCAGAGGTTTTTAAAACAATGTAGATAAAGATTATATTTATAATTATAGCGATAATAATATTTTGAATGTCATATTCTGATCGAAGAGAAAGGAGAGTTGTTAAACTTCCAGGTCCAGCTAATAATGGAAAAGCTAAAGGAAATACAGAAGCTAATTTAGGGCTGCTATCTTCATCTTCATTAAATAATGTGATTCCTAATATCATTTCCAAGGCTAGAAAGAATAGGATAAGAGAACCCGCAACTGCAAATTCATTAACATTAATTCCAATTAAATTTAGTATTTGTTCTCCAACAAAAAGAAATGAAATCATTAAAATCGCAGCAATAATTGAAGCCATTCCAGATTGAATATGTCCAGCTTTTTCACGTAAAGATATAATGATTGGAAGGCTCCCCACAATATCTATTACAGCAAACAAAATCATGGTTGCAGTTAATATTTCTTTAGAGTTGAAATTCATTATTTTTAGGTTTTAATGTGACAAAATTAAGCATATTACCCTAATAATTTTATTATTTTTGCTAAATGTTTCAATTAGGAAAAACCATCGTATCTGAGGATATAATCGAAAAAGAATTTGTCTGTAATCTTGGTGCTTGCAAAGGTGCTTGTTGCATTGAAGGTGAAGCCGGTGCACCAGTAACAAAAGAAGAGGTTGATATTCTAAAAGATATTTATTCAAAAGTAAAACCCTATTTACGACCAGAAGGTATAAAAGTTATTGAGGAATTAGGAACTCATATTGTAACTGAATTATCAGAAATAGAAACCCCTTTAGTCAATGGTAAAGAGTGTGCTTATGTGACTATTTCAGAGACTGGTTCAACAGGTTGTGGTATTGAAAAGGCCTACAATGATGGAAAAATTGGTTTTAAAAAGCCCATATCTTGCCATTTATATCCAGTAAGAGTTCAAGATTATAGTGAATTCGCTGCAGTTAATTATCATAAATGGCCAATTTGTAATGATGCATGTTCTTTAGGAAAGGAGTTAAAGGTTCCTGTTTATAAGTTTGTAAAAGAAGCTTTGATCCGAAAATTTGGAGAAAATTGGTATTTGGAATTAGAAAAAATTGCCGCTGATTATCAAGATTAATTTTTGAATATTATTTTCCATTATTTTTTATTTTATTATTCTATTTCTGCATTTTTCTAACAGTTTGTTAATAAAAAACTAGGTTTCTTTTTGTTAAAAAATATCCTAATGAATACAGTAAATTTTGTGGATTACCACCTTTAAAACATTGACTTATCAAGGCTTTCAGAGATTAAATTACCGATTGTTTGTAAATAAATAGGCTTAATATAAGTAACTGAATTTCAAATATATAAACTAATGTATTAACAAAATATTTGTAAACGGATAAAAATAATTGTTGTTGAAAACTTGTTGAAAACCTAAATATTTTTCTAAAAAAACACATCTAATTTTTTCCATATTTGTAAGAGTCAAAACTTCTAGAGATCTAGAAGTAATTACCAGAATTAAAAAATACATAGAAATCATAATAAAAAAATAGGTATTAGCTACCATTTAAAATTGTGAATCTAGCTACAAAATAACATTACAACAGCCAAGGATGGATATGCAAATTAAACACATAATTAAACGAGATTACGAAACCGATATTTTTGAATTAGAGAAAATTGTTAATGCTATTGAAAAAGCTATGCAATCTGTAAATCATGGAACCAGAGAAGATGCTGTTGCCATTTCAAAAATTGTAATCGGTACTTTATTAGAAAGAAAGCTCAAGGAGCCAAAATACATTCCAAATGTTGAGCAAGTGCAAGATATTGTTGAATATAAATTAATGGATAGCCCATTTCATGATGTGGCAAAAGCCTATATCCTATACAGAGATGAACAAAACCGAAGTAGAACAACCAATATTTTCGAAAAAAGAATTAATTTAAAGCCTTATGAGTATCCTGAGTTAAACGAATATGTAGATGCGATTCGTCATTCTTATTGGATTCATACAGAGTTTAATTTTACCAGTGATATTCAAGACTATAAAACAGCATTAACCAATGTAGAGCGTAATGCTTTAAAAAACTCAATGCTTGCCATTTCACAAATTGAAGTGGCTGTAAAATCCTTTTGGGGAAACATCTTTCAAAGAATGCCAAAACCAGAAATAGGATCTGTTGGTGCCACTTTTTCTGAAAGTGAAGTAAGGCATCAAGATGCATATTCACACTTATTAGAAATATTAGGTTTAAACACAGAATTTAATCAACTAAAAAAGAAACCCGTAATCATGAGGCGGGTTAACTATTTAGAAACCGCTTTAAAAAATTCCAAATCAGAAGACAATAAAGAATATACTGAGGCTATTTTATTATTCTCTTTATTTATTGAACATGTTTCGCTTTTCTCTCAATTTTTAATTATTATGGCATTTAATAAGGAAAAAAACCTTTTTAAAGGAATTTCTAATGTAGTAGAAGCGACCTCAAAAGAAGAGCAAATTCATGGAGATTTTGGAATTGATCTGATTAACATTATCAAGAAAGAAAACCCAGATTGGTTTGATGATGACTATAATAAAATGATTCAAGATATATGCCATGAAGCTTTTATCTCTGAAAGCAAAGTTGTCGATTGGATTTTTGAAGAAGGAGAATTAGATTTCCTACCAAAAGATGTTATTAATGAATTTATAAAACAGCGTTTCAATAACTCTCTAGAAAGTATTGGAATTACAAAAATATTTGAAGTAGATGAAGCTTTAGTTAAGAAAACTGAATGGTTTGATGATGAAATAATTGGGACCAAACACGGGGATTTCTTCGTAAAACGATCTATTAACTACAGTAAAAGAACAAAAAGTATAACCAGTGACGACCTTTTTTAAACTATGAACAACCCCACAACAAATCAAGAGACGAACTCTAAAGAATTTCTTTCCGAACAAGATCGATTACTTCAAGCAAGAAAAGAAGCGATGCAAAATGCAAAAAGTAAAATGGACTTGCCAAAAATTAAATGGTTAACAGAAAATAGCCGTAAATTTTTAGAATCTGGATATTTAACTGGAGATACAACTCCCGAAGAAAGAATTTTAGAAATTGCTCAACACGCAGAAAAAATTCTTGGAATTAACGGATATGCCGAAAAGTTTTATAAATACATGTCTGAAGGATTTTATTCGTTAGCATCACCAGTTTGGTCAAATTTTGGAAAAAAACGTGGCTTACCAATAAGTTGTTTTGGTTCTTGTATTGCAGACGATATGGGTGATATTTTATACACACAATCTGAAGTAGGTATGATGTCTAAACTAGGGGGTGGTACATCTGGTTATTTTGGAAAAATTAGGCATAGAGGTGCTGAGGTTAAAAATAATGGAAGTTCTTCAGGGTCCGTTCATATTATGCAGTTGTTTGAAAAGATGGTAGACATCGTTAGTCAAGGTTCTGTTCGTCGAGGACGATTTGCTCCTTATTTACCAATAGATCATCAAGATATCCATGAATTTTTAGAAATTGGAACTGAAGGTAACGCAATACAAGAACTAACTCATGGAGTAACAGTAGGAGATCAATGGATGCAAGAAATGATTGATGGTGATGTTGAAAAAAGGACTCTTTGGGCGAAAGTTTTACAACGTAGGGGTGAAATAGGATACCCATATATTTTCTTCAGAGATCACGCTAATAACGGAACTGTAGATGTTTATAAAGATAAAAAATTAGAAATTCACGGGAGTAATCTTTGTACTGAAATTATGTTGCCCTCCAATGAGGACTGGTCTTTCGTATGTTGCTTATCATCAATGAATTTATTGCATTATGATAAATGGAAAAATACTGACGCTGTAGAAACACTTACCTATTTTCTAGATGCAGTTATGGAAGAGTTTATTACAAAATTAGAAGTGTATAAAAACTCAACAGATCGTGATGATCAATTAACTTTTACCTTTATGGAGAAAGCTTATAATTTCGCAAAAGACAATAGAGCATTAGGTTTAGGAGCTTTGGGTTGGCATTCCTTATTACAGTCTAAAATGTTACCTTTTGATAGTGAAGAAGCTTTTAAATTAAATTCTGAAATATTTAAAACTATAAAAGATAAATCCTATAAAGCTTCAGAGGAATTAGCAAAATTATTTGGTGAACCTGCCGTATTAAAAGGGTACGGTAGACGCAACACAACACTTAATGCAATCGCTCCTACTACTTCCTCAGCTTTTATATTAGGACAGGTATCACAGGGTATTGAGCCAATTTGGTCCAATAGTTATGTAAAAGATATTGCTAAAATAAAAACAACTATTAAAAATCCATTTTTAGTAGACCTTTTAGAAGAAAAAGGGCAAAATACTACTGAAGTTTGGAGGAGTATTAGAGATTATGACGGCTCTGTCCAGCATTTAGACTTTTTATCTGAAAATGAAAAAGACGTATTTAAAACATATCCAGAAATAGACCAAAATGTAATCGTATATCAAGCGGCTAATAGACAAAACCATATAGATCAAGGACAGTCTATTAATGTGATGGTTCACCCAGATATGCCAATTAAAGATGTAAATAAAATTTATATCACCGCTTGGAAATTAGGTGTTAAGTCTATGTACTATCAACATAGTATGAATGCAGCTCAAAAATTCAAACAAAAAAAATCTTGTGATAGTTGTGAAGGATAAATACTTTAAAATTTAAATCAAGTGTGTTAATAAAAAAAGGAATGCGAAAGCTTTCCTTTTTTTATTAACTATATATACTATAGCATATATAGTTTTTATTTAGAATTTATTTAAATTAGTTAAAAACAAAAAGCCCCACTATTAAAAATTGTGGGGCTTCATTATAGTTATTGTATTGTTACTTTTTGGTATTATAACTATTGTAATATTCTTCAATTAAATTCATAATTGCAGATACTAAATCTTTAGTCTCTAATAGCAAACTAAAATGCAATGCAGTGTTTTTAGGACTAACATCTTCTTCAGAACGTGTTCTAGTTATTTGACTTGAAATTTTTACAGCTAAATCATCTTGAGCTTTTTGTTTTCCATTGATGATATCTCCTAATTTTTCAAACTCACGATTGTTAAATATCATTTCAATTTCATTTAATAAACTTTCAAATGAGTTGTTAATGTCTTGCAAATCTTTGATTTGACTAAATTTCAGCGCCTTGTGATTGTTGTTTATATGTTTATAACTAGTTTTAGCTAAGAAATCTAGAGACTGGGCTACATCTTGTAAATATCCTAAAATAATAATATAGAAATTAGATCCACGGACACTAGTTTCATCTAGGTTTTTTATAAAATAGAAAATATCATCTCTAAGTTCATCTACTTCCATATTTAATTTTTCAACTCCCTTTCGACTCTTTTTAAGTTTAGACAGATCCTCTGTTGCCAAACCATTTAACATGTGAGAGTATATTTTGTTAGTTCTCGAAACTACATTAGAAATATTATCTGCACTTTCCTCAATGATTCCTTGAACGGTTTTACTTTCGGTTTTTTTTAATCCATCTTTTAAATGAGCGTTGTTACTTTTTTTCTTATGGCTTAAATAATTCCTTACCAATAATAAAACAGTAATCAACAATAAAATAGCAATCATTAAGTTTCCACCTAAGTAGATAAGGTAGGCAATGATACCTGATGCGACAAATGCGCTAAAAGCGGTAAAAAACCATCCCCCAATCACATTTAATACTCCAGCTATTCTGTAAACTGCACTTTCTCTTCCCCAAGCTCTATCGGCTAGTGAGGTTCCCATGGCTACCATAAATGTAACATAGGTAGTAGATAAAGGAAGTTTCAAAGAGGTCGCTATGGATATTAATATACTTGCAACCATCAGATTTACTGAAGCTCGAACCATATCGAAGGCCGGTAATTCTTGATGTTTATCTACTAACTTTAACACTTTTGGTTTTTCAAATTGTTTTTCAATTTTATCTTGTATTTTCTTAGGTAAAATAGTGCCATGATATTTTGAAATTACTGTAGAAAGTCGCACAATACCTCGAGATAAAAAGTTAGATTCGAATCGTTCTTTTACAGAATCTTGATTTGATAAATCTAGCGATGTTTTTAAAACTCTCTTTGCTTTTTTAGAAAACCAAAGTGTCAGGACCATAACCAATCCTGCTAGAAATAAAAGCAGACTAGGTGTCGGAACTTTTTTCGACATTACTTCCATACTAAATTCAGTTGCAGGTACTCCAGAAGCAACCCATGCTTCATAAGATTGCCAAGCTGCTATTGGTACTCCAATAAAGTTGACTAAATCATTACCAGCAAAAGCCATGGCAATAGCAAAAGTTCCAATAATAATAATGAACTTATAAACACTCATCTTAAAAACGGCAGTAATCAATGAGCATAAAGCTGTCCAAAATATAAAGCTTAAGGTAACAATTATCATGGTGTTTTCAGAAATAAACGACTTAAAATCACCTGAAACAAAACTTGCTCCCTTTAATCCTTTTATTAAAATAAAATAAGTAATTGCTGTTGCAGCTATTCCACCAAACAAAGCCGAAACCCATTTTGCTTTCTGCTCAAAATTAAAAGTTAATAAGAGCCTAGTGTTATATTGTACAAAAGCCCCTATCGAGAATGCGACGACAACAGACAGCAGAATACCTAAAATGATCTCGGTGGCCTTTGCAGTATTTATGTATTGCCCCAAGTCAGCTATTGTTTGTGAATCTGAGGTACTAATTTTTATTAAAGACATTATTACTGCAGCACCTAATAATTCAAAAACAATCGATACCGTTGTAGATGTAGGCATTCCTAGGGTATTAAAGAAGTCTAATAGCAGAATGTCTGTGATCATTACTGCCATAAAAATGATCATAATTTCATTAAAGTAAAATTCACTTGGCATAAAAATACCTTTTCGAGCAACTTCCATCATACCACTGGAAGATAAAGCTCCAAAAGCAACCCCTAAACTGGCGACGATCATAATAGTTTTAAAAGAAACGGCTTTAGATCCAATAGCAGAGTTTAAAAAGTTTACAGCATCATTGCTAACTCCAACTACTAAATCCGCAATAGCTAAAATAGCTAAAGCAGCGATCATCAAAATGTAAATGTTATCCATTATAAATTAGTTTTAAATTGTAAATATCTTATTGTTTGAAGTATTTAATGTTACCTAAATGTTATTTTAAAAATGAACTTCTAATTGTAAACGAAACAATAATTCATTAGTAATGTCTGCGATTGTTAAATAACTAATGTCCGATTGAACTTTTAGTTTTTGACCAAATATATATTTAGAAAAACCTAAGGTGTATTGATTAGAAACTTCTTTCTCTTTCATATCAATAGTTGAAAAACGTCCTGTGAGTTCCCAGTTTTTAGAAAACAAATAACCCGCCTGTAAATTAACACCATATCCTTCAGATACAGTAACACCTGTTTCACTTCCATCACTATTTTTAGCAATTGGGTCATCAGCATCTCTGTTTGAATATTCTGCCATGAATGAAAATCCTTTGTATTTTAACATAGCATCTACAAATAAAGTATTAATATTCGTTTCGAAAAACCCAACATCATTTACCATATAAGTACCTCTATTACTTTTATTTCTAACTGCATTATTATTAAAATCATAAGAAATACCCACTGCTAATTTAGGTTTAGACTCTCTTTCTAATGAGCTTCCTATGTAATCTCCATTGTTTTTAAATTTACCAAAAGGTAAAAACTCAATACGCCCTGTATATTGGTATCCTCCTATATTTCCAGTTACCACATTTCTTCCTTCTCCTTGTGAGATAGAAATAATTTCTCGGACAATAAATTTATCTGTAATGTTAATGTGATGCCTCAATTGAATACCTAAATCTCTATCAATATTAAAGCTTGAATTTAAGAGAGACCTGTCTACTAATTGTAAATTAGCTGATGAGATTACTCGTTCTCTATTTCCAGGTAATTTTGTTTGTCCTGCCCACAATACAAAATTTTGATAAAAATTCCATTTTACTACAGCGTCTAAAATAATTCTTGGTGCATTGCCTGTATATACAGAAGCGCCAGCAATATCTCTATTGGATAATCCCAATTCAACTTTATATTTTAACTTTGGAGATAATACAAAACCACTAAACTTTAAACGAGCTCTCCGAATTAGAAAGTTAGTGTTTGCTGTGCCAAATTCATTGTCTTCATACTTCCAATTGGTAGAGGAAAGTATTTGAATTCTAGGAGCAAATTTAACACTCCAAGAACTGTCTTTAGCAATATAGTTTACCATTCCTTTTCCAAATCCTTTTTCCTTATCAACTTGAGAATGAATAGTAAATGAAATTAGGAAGAAAAATAAAAATATTTTAATAGAAGATTTATTCATTGTAAAATCGTTATTAGTTTTTGTCGATGCAAATAACTGCACTCAATGTTAAGTGAATGTTAACTTTAAGTAAATAAATTAAAAACTTTACAGTAAATAACAACTCTAAAAAACAAAAACTGTTAGACTTTAAAATTTATAAAAATTATAACAAAAAGGTTTGAAATTTATATGCATTTAATACTATTTTTGCAGCTGTGATAAAATCTTTTATTCATATAATATTTGCATCAGTTTTGATTTTTTCAATCCTAGCACCCACTGTATTCAATTTATGTTCTGAAACAGATACTATTGTTTTATTAGATTCTACAGAGGAAGAGAAATCTGAAAAAACAGAGAAAGATATCGAAGAAAAAATCATCAATTATTACACTTTAAATGACAAGTCTTTATCTTTTCTTAAAAAAAGAACTGCTCAGCTGATTTACTTAGAAAGTAACATCGACTATACCTTAAAGGTGCTTTTACCGCCTCCCGAACAACATATATAGTTTTAGTTTTTATCAATTTATTTTTATTAAGTCTTCATATTGGATTGAAGACAATCAAACTATATATATTATGTTTACATTTATTAAAAACGACTTGCCTGCAAGTATCGTTGTATTTTTTGTTGCTTTACCACTATGTTTAGGTATTGCATTGGCTAGTGGTGCTCCATTATTTTCTGGAGTTATTGCAGGTATTATTGGTGGTATTGTAGTGGGAATATTAAGTGGTTCTCAAATTGGAGTGAGTGGCCCTGCTGCAGGATTAGCAGCAATTGTATTAACAGCTATAAGTGCTTTGGGAGGATTTGAAAATTTTCTTTTAGCTGTAGTCTTAGCTGGAATAATCCAAATTGTATTGGGGTTTTTAAAAGCTGGAATAATTGGGTATTATTTTCCCTCATCAGTAATTAAAGGGATGTTAACTGGTATTGGAATTATTATTATTTTAAAACAAATACCCCATTTTTTTGGTTACAATATGATCCCAGAAGGAAATTTTGCATTTATGCAAGTAGATGGAGAAAATACATTTTCAGAGATTTTTAAAACTTTTAAGTACTTGAGCTTTGGATCTTCTCTAATTGCGACTATTGGTTTAGCTATTTTAATTCTATGGGATAAAGTATTACTCAAAAAAGCAAAAATATTTCGATTAATTCAAGGTCCACTAGTTGCAGTCGTTATTGGAATTATTTATGTATTAATAACTACAGGGAAAGAGAATCTTGGTATTTCATCAGAACATTTAGTAAGTGTTCCAATTCCTAGTGATATTTCTTCTTTTTTAGGCCAATTCCGTTTCCCTAACTTTAGAGCAATTACAAGCGCCGATATTTGGATTACTGCCTTTACAATAGCTTTAGTTGCAAGTTTAGAAACATTACTTTGTGTTGAAGCCACCGATAAATTAGATCCCGAAAAAAGAGTGACTCCCACCAATAGAGAATTAATTGCACAAGGATCTGGAAATATAATTTCAGGACTTATTGGAGGGTTACCCATCACTCAAGTAATTGTAAGAAGTTCAGCAAATATTCAATCTGGAGGAAAAACAAAAATGGCTGCTATTATCCATGGAATATTTTTATTAATTTCTGTAGTATTAATTCCAAGGCTTTTGAACCTAATTCCGCTTTCAGTTTTAGCATCTATATTATTGGTGGTGGGATATAAACTAGCAAAACCAGCTTTATTTAAAACAATGTATCAATTAGGATGGAAACAATTTATACCATTTATTGTTACTGTAATAGGTATTATTTTTACTGATCTTTTAGTTGGAATTAGTTTAGGAATAATGGTTGGTGTTGTAGTTATACTTATTAAAAGTTATCAAAATTCTCATTTTTTACACATGGAAGATATTAGTAATGGTAAAGTGAAATACAAAATAACGTTAGCAGAAGAAGTTACCTTTTTTAATAAAGGTGCCATTTTAAAAGAACTGGATCAATTACCAGAAGATTCTTATTTAGATTTAGATGTCCGTAAAACTCGTTATTTAGATAATGACATTATTGAAATTCTCGAGGATTTTTCTGAAAAGGCAAAAAGTAGAAATATTTATATTAAATTGATTTCCGAAAAAGGAATCGTGGAAAATCCAGATAGTTATATCAAATTTTTTAATTTAAACCCAAAAGTAGCATAGCATGTACACACACACACAAGAAACACAATCTAAAATGACACCAGTATCGTCATTGCAAAATTTAAGAGAAGGAAACAAAAGATTCCAAGAAAATGTTCGTTTGAGCAGAAATTTAGTCCAACAAGTTAGAGAAACAGCAAGTGGTCAATACCCTTACGCAACTGTGTTAAGCTGTATAGATTCTAGAGTTTCATCAGAATTAATTTTTGATCAAGGGATGGGCGACTTATTTAGTATTCGTATTGCTGGAAACTTTGTGAATGAAGATATTCTAGGTAGTATGGAATTTGCTTGTAAGTTAGCAGGAACAAAACTAGTTGTGGTTTTAGGGCATACGGCTTGTGGAGCTGTTAAAGGGGCTTGTGACCATGCTAGGTTAGGAAACCTAACTGCACTTATAAACAAAATAGAACCCGCAGTTGAAGCAGTTACTGAACCTCAAGATCAAAGTGTACGTAATTCTGGTAATATAGAATTTGTAAATAACGTTGCAGAAAAAAATGTTTTAATGACTATTGATAATATTCGAAACCAAAGTTCTGTATTGGCCGAAATGGAAGCGAATAATGAAATAAAAATTATTGGTGGTATGTATGATATTTCAAATGGTAAAGTAACATTCTATAGTTAATAAAACGAATTAGTTTTAAAAAAAAGAGGCTGTTAAAAAACAGCCTCTACTCTATAAATCTAGTCGACAAAAACTAAACGATTTTAAAGAGATGTTGCAATAACAAAAATTAATATGATTTGTAT